>Ga0233425_10003937_pt1 | contig 25857 bp, 6 predicted proteins | sample Watercolumn_Towu_2_FD_181712 | JGI IMG/M metagenome (GOLD analysis project Ga0233425, IMG submission 181712) | Freshwater microbial communities from Lake Towuti, South Sulawesi, Indonesia - Watercolumn_Towuti2014_140_MG | ecosystem: Environmental > Aquatic > Freshwater > Lake | place: Indonesia... | reverse complement strand
CGCCGGCTTCCCTTCCCGTGTCAGGGTCACCGTCCCTGCCACGCCGTCCACGACCCGAGTCCAGCCCGGGTACACGTTGCGGGCCGTCATTCCCGGATGTCCGCTCACGGCCTCGTAGAACGTCAGTCCGTTGAACATGCGGATCGCGGCAAGTGCCGTGGTGCGGGTCCGGAAGACCTTGTGGGCCTGCCACGCAGCCCAGGTGGAGACGCCGATGTCGTTGTTGTCGTTGGGACCCGGCACGATCTCCCACTCGTCGCCGGTGCGGGCGATGCCCACCTTTCCGATGTTGGTTCCGAACGAAACATCCCCCACGAGCATGAAGCGGTTGAACGCGATCAGGGCCCGCTCGACGCGTTCCCTGTAGTACAGCTTGAATCCCCGGGATGCGGCTTCGACGTCGGCCACGGGCACTTCAAGGGGCTCTCCGGCCGCATCGACGGTCTCGACCACGGAATCCGGAGGGGGGAGTGTTTCCGGGGTAATCTCGGAAGTCACGTCCTTGTCGGACCTGCTGCCGTTTCCACAGGCCGCCATCGACAGCACACTCAACACGCCCAGCAAGCAAACCAAGCGCATCGTCGCCTCCTGAACCGCCCCGTGTGATGATGGCCAGCCTTCCGCCGGGAGCACCGGCAAGGGCCTTCCAAAGGGACTACTTGCACCCTTCGGCAACGGCCTTGTTGATCGCTTCCTCGAGGGCCGCCCGCTTCCCCTCGTCAGCCGTGCTGATGACGGCCTGCAGGAACTCGTTGGTTTCCTTGATCTCCTTCTGGACCTGCGTGTTGGCCGGCTCGGCCTCCAGCTTCTTGGCCAGCTCGACCAGCTTGCACTTGTGAATCTTGCCGTTGGCGACCAGCTCCGAATCGGGTCCACAGCCAACTGCCAGAAGGGCGCAGAATGCAAGCACGGCACCGAGAATCCTCATGTCATCCTCCCGTAGTCGGCCGGCAGCCGACGAGTCCCTGTTGTTGTCCCCGCCATGAAGGAAAGCACGAACAATCCACAACCTCACCGCCTTCTTCGTGCACCTGGTCGGGCAGGCTTGTCAAGGGAATCGAGCCGAGCTGCCGGAATCGGGGGCAAGCAGGGCATCTTCTGCGCGCGAGCCATGCGCTCGCGCATTCGCTTGCAGATTGTGTGCCCGCGTGTATCCTGGCACTCGTACCGGACGAGGTTGGGCCATGTCGGAGGGACTCGTGAGCATGGGCAGATGGCATGCGTTGGCAGTGTCCGTTTTCCTGGGCGGGGCCTGCGCTGGCGGGACGACCATCGAGGCTGTAGACGGAGCCGGGGGGCAGGAGATCTTCGATGTTCCTGCAGCAGAGGTCGGACAGGGGGACGGTATCACGGTTCCCGACTGGCCCGGTGCGGATGCGTTCGAAGCGGGAGACCTCGGTGATGAGGTGGCCCAAGCGGACTCCGGATGCGCTCCGGGGGGCGGTTGCTTCCTCGACCCGTGCCAGGAGGCGTCCGACTGCCTGACCGGGTTGTGCGTCGACCACATGGGCGAGCTCGTTTGCTCGATGACCTGCGTGGAGGAGTGCCCCGACGGCTGGAGCTGCAAGCTGGTCGACGGAGTGGGACCCGACCCCATGCACGTGTGCATCTCCAACGTGACGACGCTGTGCCTTCCGTGCGCGGCGAACTCGGACTGCGAGACCGCAGGCGGCAAGGTCTCGTGCCTGAACTATGGGGCCAAGGGCAGCTTCTGCGGGGCCGAGTGCGCTGGGAACGTCTGTCCCACGGGCTTCTCCTGCGTGCCTGCCGTGACCGTGGACGGAGCCACCGTGAAGCAGTGCGTGGCGGATGCCGGAGACTGCCCGTGCTCGGAGAAGGCGGTTGCACTGGGGCTCTCCACTCCGTGCGTCCGGACGAGCCTGTTCGGTGAGTGCGAGGGGGTTCGCATGTGCGGACCGGAAGGGATGAGCGATTGCAGCGCTTCCGAGCCAGCGCAGGACCTGTGCAACGGGCTGGACGATGATTGCGACGGTGACACGGACGAGAACTCGTGCGATGACGAAAACCCCTGCACAAAGGACACCTGCGACGCCGCGCTGGGGTGCCAGAATGTCCCCATGCAGGGAGGCTGCGACGACCAAGACGTGTGTACCCTGGCCGACCATTGCGAGGACGGCGTTTGCGTGGGCGAGCCCATCGACTGCGATGACGGCAATCCGTGCACCTACGACAACTGCGATGCGCTCGGCGGATGCGAGTACACCTACAACACGGCATCCTGCGACGACAGCGATCCGTGCACCGTGGCCGACTCGTGCAAGAAGGGCGTGTGTGCCGGCGTGGACGTGTCGTGCGACTGCCAGGTGACCGCGGACTGCGGTCCGCTGGAGGACGGGGATGTGTGCAACGGGACTCTCGTTTGCGACACGGAGTCTGTGCCGCACAAGTGCATCCTGGACCCGGCTTCCATCGTCGCCTGCCCCAAGCCTGCCGGAATCGGTGCGGAGTGCCTCGTGGCCGTGTGCGACCCCAAGTCGGGCGACTGCGGGGTTGCCCCGGCAAACGAGGGGGGAGCCTGCAACGACGGCAATGCGTGCACGGTGCAGGAAAACTGCGTCAACGCAGTCTGCGGCGGCGGCACGGCCAAGAACTGCACGGATGACAACCCGTGCACCACGGACTGGTGCGATCCGGCCATCGGGTGCCAGCACGATGACAACCAGGAGCCCTGTTCGGACGGCAACAGCTGCACGGTGGGGGACCAATGTGCGGGAGCGCAGTGTGTGCCGGGGGACGTGCTGGTCTGCGACGACGGCAACCCATGCACGTCCGACGGGTGCGACCCGATGACGGGGTGCACCCACGGCTTCGTCGTCGGCGCATGCGATGACGGGAACTCGTGCACGACCGGCGATGCGTGTGTGAACGGCCAGTGCAAGGGGGTCGGTAGCCTCGAGTGCGACGACGGCAACGCATGCACCAAGGACATCTGCCTGGCGCAGGGCGGATGCGATCACATGCCGCTCGATGCGGGGTGCAGCGACGGTGACCCGTGCACGGTCAGCGACAAGTGCGCGGGCGGGGTCTGCAAGGCCGGCACTCCGGTCAATTGCGACGATTCCAATCCGTGCACCAAGGATGCCTGCGTGGCGGGTAGCTGTGAGCACAAGCCCCAGGCCGGGGCTTGCGACGACCTGAATGCCTGCTCGACCGGCGACCAGTGCGTGAAGGGGGAGTGCCTTCCGGACTCGGTCGCAGACTGTGACGACGACAACCCGTGCACGACGGACTGGTGCGATCCGTTGGCCGGCTGCATTCACACCCACAACCAGGTTCCCTGCGACGACGGCGATGGGTGCACGCAGGGGGAGAAGTGCAGTCAGGGCATCTGCTCCGGCGGGAAGCTCGTGGCGTGCGACGACAAGAACCCGTGCACCGACGACTCCTGTCTGCCGGCAACGGGGTGCATGGTCACCCCCAACACGGCGTCATGCAACGACGGGAATCCGTGCACGACCGGCGATGCCTGCCAGGACGGTGCGTGCGTGGGGGGCCCGGCACTGGGGTGTGACGACAAGAATCCGTGCACCGACGACTCCTGCGACCCCGCGGTCGGCTGCATGCATGCGGCCAATGCCGCTCAGTGCGATGACGGCAACGCCTGCACTGCCGTGGACGCTTGCCAGGGAGGAACGTGCAAGGGATTCTCCGCTCCAAACTGCGACGACGGCAACATGTGCACGGTCGACTCGTGCGCACCGCAGACGGGCTGCGTTCATGATTCCAAGCCCATGCAGGGCAAGCCTTGCGTGATCGAGGATGGGGGCCTGTGCGGATCGATGGGAAGCTGCAACCTCGGTGCGTGCTTTGCCGTGGGCAAGCTGTGCGACGACAAGAACCCGTGCACGGACGATTCGTGTAACCCGATGACCGGAGTCTGCTCCCACGCTGCCAACAGCGACCCGTGCGACGACTCCAACCCCTGCACCGAGAACGACACCTGCACGGCCGGAGCCTGTCTCGGGCTCGACCTGGTTTCCTGTGACGATTCCAACCCCTGCACGAGCGACAAGTGCAGCCCCCTTCTCGGATGCCAGCACTCGAACAACGTGCTGCCCTGTGACGACGGTGACCTGTGCACCCTGACCGACGTGTGCACGGGCGGTGCGTGCGTGGGTTCCGGGGTGCTCAAATGCAACGACGGCAACCCCTGTACCTCGGACACGTGCGACCCGGTTCAGGGTTGCGTCCACGCCCCCGGGGAGGGGCCATGCGACGACGGCGACATCTGCACTACCGGCGATGCTTGCCAGGGGGGGCAGTGCAAAGGGGCGGGCACACTGTCGTGCAACGACGGCAACCCCTGCACGGCCGATTCCTGCGACCCGAAGGGCGGGTGCATCCACACTCCCACGATTCCCTGCTGCGGTAACGGGGTCCAGGAGGCCGGCGAGGAGTGCGACGACGGGAACCTCAAGGCCGGGGACGGCTGCAGCGCGACCTGCACCATCGAGCCGCTGGCCAGCTGCAAGGCCCTTCACTCCAAGTACCCCGCGCTGGGCACGGGCAACTACACCATCGACCCCGACGGCGCGGCCGGCCCAGTGGCACCGCTTTCCGTCCGATGCGACATGTCCACCGACGGCGGTGGCTACACCATGGTCCGCTTCAACGATGGAGGCCTCTCCGGAGGCCAGGACAACTACCGGGCCTACTGCTCGGCGCGAGGCATGGAGGTCATCTGCCCCAGGACCAAGGCCCACGCCATGTCGATCCAGGCCTGGAACAACGGGGAGCCGCCGAACCTGGTCAACGTGTTCCCCAAATACAACGGTGCCTACGGGCTCTCCAACTGGACGGGCCGTTGCCAGGGACAGTCGTGCAGCTACTGGATGTCCGATTCCGATTCGTGCGGCTGCACGAACTTCGAGCCCAATGGCGACAACGACACGGGCAACGCACTCTATCGCAGGACCACCGGGTGCGACTTCGGAAACTGGAACGATGCGGGCGGAAACATGGACATCCACGGCTCGGTCATCTGCTCGACCAATGACAAGTAGGGGTTGGGGACCAGGCGGCAGAGGTCGCGGGGGACGGCATGCGCAGACGAACATTGGGGACCATCGTGGCAGCCGCATTGCTGATCGGGTGCGGCGGGTCGGGGGCTGGCACCGGGGACACCCGGACGGGGCCGGCCAGCGACATCCGGACTCCGTGGGAGGCCGACGGGGAGCGATCGGACGGGTCCCCCGGGATGGATGGGAGAGCGGAAGAGGCGGAGGACGGTGACCAGCGCCCGGCGGACGACGCGACTGCGGATTGCCGCCTCTGCGATGTCCCCGAAGATACTCCTTCCGAGCTCCCGCCGGCCACCACGGACGCTGACGGTGACGGCGTGGCGGACGGACTCGACAACTGCCCGTCCATCTCCAATGAGGACCAGGCCGATTTCGATGATGACGATGCCGGAGACGCATGCGACGACGACGATGACGGCGACGGCGTGGCGGACGGGGAAGATGCGTTTCCGCTGGACCCCTCGGAATGGTCGGACGTGGACGGGGACGGCATCGGTGACAACTCGGATTTCGAGACTTGCGACGGCATCGACAACGACGGAGACGGGGTGCCGGACAACGGGCTCGACGTGTACGAGCTGTATCCGGATCCCGATGGCGACGGACAGTACGGAATCGTGCCATCGGAGCTGCAGCCGAGCTGTGCTGCGCTGCTTGCTGCCGGGAACGGCAAGGACGGGGTCTACACGGTCGATCCGGACGGGGAAGGGGGCTTCGACCCTCACCCGGTGTTCTGCGACATGACGCGCGACGGCGGGGGCTGGACCCTGGTCTTCCACCACGACATCGCTGGCGGGTACTGGGCAGGAGACAGTGATGCCCTGGAGCGCAGCCTCGACGACCCCACCGCGCTTCGCTACTCGATCCTGTCGCACCTGGAGGCATTCCGGTCCAAGGACGGGACTTTCGAGATGCGCCTGGAGTGGCCAGAGACAGCGTGTGGCGGGCACAACGTGTGGCGTCAGACCTCGAATCCGACGAAAGATGCCGTGGCGGGCTACCAGGCCATCGAGATCGACTACACGGACTACGCGTGGGGCGGGCTCGAGCGCAATGTTTACAACGCGTCCTCGTTCATCGACGGATCGGTCGGAATCGACTGGTGGTTCTATGCCATCGGATCCACGGTAGCCTGGTCGAGCCCGCCCGGGATTCCGGGGTGCTCGCTGACCCCGGCCGAGCGCGTGTCGCTCTGGGTCCGCCCCGACGACGCCGTGGCGGGAGAGCCGCCGGCGACGGTCCTGGCCTGCGGCCCGTACTCCGGGCTGGCCGATGTTCCGGGGGACTGCGCACCGGAGGATCCGGATGTTTACTCCGGTGCGGCCGAGGTTTGCGATGCCAAGGACAATGATTGCGACGGCCAGGTTGATGAGGAATGCCCGTTCGGGAGTCTGGCCTTCACCAAGTCCCCGCAGCCGCTCCACTTCTACCCCCGCAGCGTGTCCGCCGGGACCTGCACGTTCTTCGTGGAGGGGGAGACGCTGGGGGTGGCAACCGAGGCCAGGGCCCGTGTGCTCCAGGACGGAAAGCCCTTTGGCCAGCCTTCGGTCGATGGAGGGCCCGTGTTTTCCGTCCCCGTCACTCTCGAGGCCGGACTCCATCACTACGACGTCGTGCTCGAGTGGGACAACGGCAGCGGCTGGTGGAAGCCGGTGACCACGTTCAAGGACATCCTGTGCGGAGACGTCTTCCTCATCGACGGGCAGTCCAACGCTGTGGCCAGCGACTACCACGCCGAGGCCCTGGGTGACAAGGACTCGAGCCCCTTCGTGCGCAGCTTCGGCAGCTCGGTGAATTCCGTCGCTGTCGCCTCGGACCTGTCGTTCGGCCTTGCCATCGCAGATGCTCCCTACGTGCACGCGGCCGTCGGCCAGTGGGGGCTGCGCCTGGCCCGGACCGTCATGGAGGCCGAGTCGATGCCCATCCTGCTGATCAACGGTGCCGTTGGAGGCACCACGGTCCAGCAGCACCAGCGCAACGATGCCAACCCCGAGGACCTCAACACCATCTACGGCCGGCTGCTTTGGCGCGTCCATCAGGCCGAAGTCGCGGGCTCGGTGCGGGCCATCTTCTGGCACCAGGGAGAGAGCGACGGCGGCATGGCGTACGACACCTACCTTGGCTTGTGGACCGCCATGTACGAGGACTGGCTGAAGGACTACCCCAATGTCGAGGGAATCTACCCGTTCCAGGTGCGGGCCGGGTGCGGCAACCCGACGTGGAACCGGAACGTCCATCGTGACCTCCCCAATCTGCTCGCTAAGGTGAAGGGGCACATGAGCACTACGGGCGTAAGTGGCCATGATGGTTGCCATTTCAAACATTCAACCTATGCCGAGTGGGGGGAGCGGATGGCACGCCTCGCGCGGCGTGACCTGTATGGAACGGATGTGCCCGGAAGCATCGAGGCACCGGACCCGGTGAAGGCAAGCTGGAGCGACGCAGAGACGCTGGTGATCGAGTACGGCGAGACGGGGAAGAACCTGGTCCTGCAGACTGGTGCCCAGGCCTTCTTCAGCCTCTCGAACGGGGCCGCGGTCCAGTCGGCCAAGGTGGTGGGAACGACGGTCGTCCTTACCACTTCCAACTCCGCGGCTACCTGGGTTTCCTTCGTCGACGTGCCCGGGGACATCGCCTGGCTCGTGAACGACCTGGGTATCGGCAGCTTCGCCTACTATCAGTTACCGATCGGGCAGTGAGGGAGGGTCGGAGATGAGAGACGACGTGCAGCGAGTCGTGGGGGAGTGCGGGGCCTGGCATCGGTCGCTGGTCGGCCTGATCATGATGTTGCTGGTGGGCGCGTGCGGGGGGAATGCAGGAGACGGCCCGAGCCTGCTGGACGACGTCCGGGTCCCCTGGGGGGACGGCTCGGCTGCCGACTCGGCCGGCCGGATCGACTCGGCGGGTAGCGGGGATGGAGCCGGGGGCCGCGGGGACGGAGGGGATCGCCTGCCGGACGGAGCGGGGCTCGATCAATCGGGGCTGGATGGCGTGGACACGGGAACCGCGGACGGAGCGACGGGGCTGGATTCGGTGCAGCCTCCGCCCGATTCGGAGCAGCAGCAGGATGTCGTGGGGCCGCAGGACGATGTCGCATCTCCGGATGTCGTGGACTCGAAGCCGGAGGACGTCGCTCCCCCCTGTCCGACTCCGCTGTGCGACGGAGTGTGCTGCAAGGAGGGCGAGCAGTGCCTGGCCAAGAGCTGTCTTCCCTGCCTGGCCGCGTGCGGCGACGGGGTGACGTGCCAGAACGATTCCTACTGCCTCAATGGCTGTTGCGTGCCGTGGGGGATGGGACCCAAAGGGGCCGCGGACTGGGGCTGCCAGAAGGTGCTTCCGCCCGGGGTTTTCCGGCCCGCGCTGCAGTGTGAATGGAACGGCTACGATGCGGGAACTCCCAATCCTGCGCATCGGCAGGTGCTGGGCACTCCAGTCGTGTTTCCGATCGACCCGAAGCAGGGCAGCATCATGGTCCCGTGGATCTTTTTCGTGGGCTATGGCGGGCTGGATGGCGGTTTTGCGGCCTCGAGCTCGAACGGGTACATACGCGTGCTCGACGGGAAAGAGTGCAAGCTGCTCTATACGCTCGACATGGCTTCGGTGGTCGGGGCATGTCCGCTGGCGGTGGGGGATCTGGACGGGGACGACGAATTCCTGCCGGAGGTCGTTGCCTGCCGGGAAGGGGGAGGGCTGGTAGCGTTCAAGTTCGCTGCCAAGGAGGAGGCGTGGAAGCTGCTCTGGACGAGCACGGAGAAGGATGGGAGCACGTCGGCGTTTGCCGCGGGCGAGCACCGATGGAACGGGCCGACCATCGTGGATCTGGACGGCCAGGGAGGGCCGGAGATCCTGTTTGGAGGCGAGGTGTTCTCCTCCCAGGGTGTGCGGTTCGGGACCAGTCTCGGCTGGAAGAGCTTCGGGAGCACGGGGCAGTTCTCCCTGGCCGTGGACGTGGACCAGGACGCAAGCCCGGAGCTCGTCATGGGGGATGGAATCTGGGGCTGGAGCGGCTCGGACTGGAAGCCTGAGCCGTACTTCGTGCAGCCGGGAGCGGACGGGTACGTGGCCGTGGCCGACTTCGGCGACTTCCCGGTAGCCGGCCTTCCCCCGACCATTCCGGAGGTGGCCGTGGTGTCCCCCGGCTGGATCCGGGTGATGCGGATCGACGGGACGACCGTGTTCGGTCCGTATCCGCTGGCGGGAGGCGGTTCCGGAGGCCCTCCGACAGTCGGGGATTTCGACAATGACGGTGTCCCGGAGGTGGCCCTGGCGAGCATGGGGGCGTACCAGGTGTTCGACCTCGAGTGTGCGGTCGACCCGCTGCCCGCTTTCTGCGAGGCCCCAGGGCGGCGCTGGTCCGAGGTATCCCAGGACTTCAGCTCGAACATCACCGGCTCCTCCGTGTTCGACTTCGAGGGGGACGGCAAGGCCGAAGGGGTCTACGCGGACGAGTGCTTCCTGAGGGTCTATGAAGGGTCCACCGGCGAAGTGCTGTACTCCAGGCCCCGCAGCTCGTGCACCTGGAACGAGAACCCGGTGATCGCGGACGTGGACGGAGACTACCGCTCCGAGATCCTCGTAGGCTCGAACGAGAACTGCGACATTGCGTGTCCGTCGGTCGACCCGGTGTTCAAGGGGCTCCGGTGCCTGAAGGACTCGGACTGTGCGGCCATGCCGTGCGTCGAGGGCTTCTGCCGCTGCCAGGCGAGCGAGGAGTGCGGTGCCGTGGACGTGGGGCTGGTCTGCACGGTTCCGCTCGCCGGGACCCCAGGGACGGGCAACGTCTGCCGGGCCGCGCATTCCGGCAAGACGTCGGGAATCCGCGTGTTCCGGGATTCCTCGGACCACTGGGTGCAATCCCGCAAGCTCTGGAATCAGCACGTCTACTACGTGACGAACATCAATGATTCGGGCACGGTGCCGTCGGCCGGAACCGAGTTGCTCAACTGGCTGACACCCGGCCTGAACAACTTCCGACAGAACACGCAGGGGGTGGCCAATCCGCTGTCGGCCCCGGATGCTGCGCTGGATCCGGAGGGGTATTCGTGCATCGACGGCCTGGTCACGCTGGAGGTGGAGCTCTGCAACCGGGGGGCTGCGCCGCTGGCTGCCGATACGCCGGTGGCCTTCTACCTGGGGCAGCCCATGGTCGAGAGCGTGCCTCTGTGCATGGTCGTGAGCACGGAGCCGCTGCCGCCCGGGAAGTGCCAGGTGCTTGCCTGCACGGCCAGCGGTCCGGTGGTCGGGCCTGCGATGGTGTTCGGCGTGGCCGACGACGGCGGCGACCTGGCCGGCGACACGACCGAGTGTGTGGAGGACAACAACCTGGCGGTCTTCGAGGGCGTGATCTGTCCGCAACCCTGAGGTAGAATCCCGGGAGTCGCCTGACAACGGAGAATTGGACATGAAGAACGAATTGCTGATCGCCGTTGCCCTGGCGCTCTTGCTCCTCGCACACGCGTGCTCCGACGATCGCGATCCAAAAGCCAAGTTCAAGATCGTGTGCGAGAAGAACGGGCTTTGCGAGTGCGTGGAGAGCGGGCAGTGCGCAGCGGGCGAAATCTGCTTCAACGGTCATTGCGTTGCGTTGCCGGACGTGAAGGCCGATGTGCAGGAGACCGACCTGGAGCGGCTGGACATCGATGAGGATGGGGCCATCAAGCCGGGGGCCTTCAAGTCCCCGTGCACAGCGGATTTGGAGTGTGATTCCGGGCTGTGCATCGAAGTGTCGCCGGGCGTGAAAGTCTGCACCCAGGAGTGCGTGGACGACTGTCCTCCGGGATGGGTGTGCCGGGGAACGAGCCAGGATGACAACGTGGTGCAGTTCTATTGCCAGCCCGAGCAGGACCGGCTGTGCCAGCCCTGCAAGACCGACGTGAGCTGCACCGGCTCCAGCAACCTGTGCATCGACGTGGGGGGGATATTGAGCTGCGGTCGGGACTGCTCGGACATCGCATGTCCGGGGGGATACCTGTGCGAGGACGTGGTCAGCGTGGAAGGCAAGTCGGGAAAGCAGTGCGTGCCCGCCAACGGCCAGTGCCAGTGCACGCCGGAGAACGTGGGGAAGCAGTTCCAGTGCTCGGTGGACAACGAGCACGGAAGCTGCCCCGGGGTCCAGGTCTGCCTGGAGGACGGAGCGCTGACTCCCTGCGATGGGAAGACTGCGGCAGCAGAGCTCTGCGATGGCGTGGACAACGATTGCGACGGGTTCATCGACGAGGGCATCGAGCCTGTTTCGTGCACCAAGGAGAACGAGTTCGGGACGTGCGAGGGGCTGCTCGTTTGTCTGCCAGGGGCGGGGGAAGTCTGCAAGGCGGCCCAGCCCGGCGCGGACGTCTGCGACACGCTCGACAACGACTGCGACGGCCAGTCGGACGAGGACTTCAAAGACGAGCAGGGGCGCTACCACCTGCTGGACAACTGCGGAAGCTGCGGGGTGAGCTGCAACGGCATGTTTGCGCATGCCCTGGAGATCGGATGCTCGACCGAAGGGGAAAACCCGTACTGCCGGATTCTGAAGTGCGAGCCGGGATTCCTCCTGGTCAGCGAGATCCTGTGCCTCCCCGCGGTTCACCACCTCTGCGAGCCGTGCACGAGCGACAAGGCCTGCGTTGGACCCGCGGACAAGTGCATGCCCATGAGCCCCACGGACACGCAGACCTTCTGCGGCCGGGATTGCTCGCCCGAAAACCAGTATGGCGAGGGATGCCCTGCCGGGTACGAGTGCAAGAAGGTGGATCTTGCAGGGGAGGAACACGAGCAGTGCGTTCCCCAGAACGGGACGTGTGACTGCTCGGAGCTGAACGCAGGCCTGCAGAAGCCGTGCAACGTGGTCAACGAGGCCGGTACCTGCTATGGGCTGGCCGTATGCGATGCCGTGCTCGGCTGGAGCGGGTGCACCGCCCAGACCCCCCTGGTCGAGGCGTGCGACGGCAAGGACAATGACTGCGACGGAGTGGTCGACGAGGAGCTCAGCGGCAAGCCGTGCGAGCAGTCGAACGAGCTCGGCACCTGTACGGGGACCGAGGTGTGCATGGGGGCCCAGGGCATTCTCTGCACGGCTCCTGAACCCGAAGAGGACGTGTGCGACGGGAAGGATAACGACTGCGACGGCAGCATCGACGACGGGTTCGCCACGAATCTCACCGATGAGGCGGGGGATCTGCTGGCCCTGGTCTATGATCTCAGCGATGCGAACTGCGGTGCGTGCGGGATTCCGTGCGTCGCGGTTCCTCCCGCTGCCGAGGTCAAGTGCATGAGCCAGGGACTTGCCGTCCAGTGCCAGATCACGGCCTGTGTTGAGGGATACTACCCGTCGGGGGCCAATAGCTGCCTGCACATCCCGACCTCGAACCTGTGCCTTCCGTGCAAGCAGGATTCCGACTGCCTCGGTCCTGCGGATCAGTGCATCGACTACGCGGACGGCACCTTCTGCGGGCGGGACTGCACGGCCGAGAGCATCTACGGGGGGGCCGATGGGATCTGCACCGGGGAGGAGGGGGCCCAGGGATGCTGCCCGAAGGGCTACCTGTGCAACCAGGGGCAGTGCCGGCGGGAGTCTGCTGCCTGCGACTGCAACGTCGACGGCAAAGTGAAGCTGTGCGGGAATGCAAACGAGCTGGGCGAATGCGTGGGGGTACGCACCTGCGTGGTGTCGGGACCGGACGCGGGGTGGCAGCCCTGCAATGCGCCCGTCGCTCAGGCCGAGGTCTGTGACGGGAAGGACAACGACTGCGACGGGCTGGCCGATGCGCTCGACCCGTCGGTGGACACGGCGGGGCTGGCCGGTTTCCCCGCGTGTTTCAACGTCACCGAGGCCTGCCCCGGCCAGTGGACGTGCATGAGCCAGGGGGGCAAGTTCGGATGGGTCTGTTCCGCTCGGGAACCGTCACCAGAGCTGTGCAACGGGCTCGATGACGACTGCGATGGGCTGGTGGACGAGGACTTCAAGGACGCTGGCGGGCAGTTCACGCTGCTCGAGCATTGCGGCCAGTGTGGGCTGAGCTGCGAGGATGCCGTGGCGCACCTGGCCATCGGGGGCGATGGCCAGGTGGCCCCGGGGGCCGTGGTCTGCTCTGCCTCCGCAGAAGGGGTCTCCTGTCGTCCGAAAGCATGCGAAGCCGGGTATTTCCTGTTCCCGTCCCAGGAGGCTGCCACGGTCTGCTTCGAGCTGCAGTCCTCCAACTGCCAGCCGTGCGCCCAGTCGCAGGACTGCCCCGGCATCGGGCATGCGTGCGGCGCAGTCGGGGACGACGACGGCACCTACTGCCTGCAGCGGTGTGATGCAGCGTCTCCATTCCCGGGCTGTACCGGCGAGAAGGGAGTCCAGGGGTGCTGCCCCGCCGGGTTCGTGTGCGGGGCGGCAGTCGGACAGCCCGCCGACCAGGCCTACTGTCTGCCGGCCAGCGGAACGTGCCAGTGCAACGGAGCCAACGTCGGCATGCAGCGCCCCTGCACGGTGACTGCCGACGGCGGCGCCACCAAGTGCTTCGGGATTGCCCAGTGCGTGGACAAGACCGGGGGGACGTTTGGCTGGGGTGCCTGCGACACTTCCGCCAACGTGGAGGTCTGCGACGCCAAGGACAACGACTGCGACGGCATGGCCGACGAGGGGTTCAAGGTCGATGGGCAGTACGCATCCGATGAGCACTGCGGACAGTGCGGCAAGAACTGCACCCTCAAGTGGAGCATCGACCAGCAGCACGTGACCGGCAAGTGCGATCCGACTGCGCTGGGCGGGCCCGACTGCGTGCTCGGGACGTGCACGAGCGAACAGGTGGGCGGCGGCAAGCCGTGCCTGGCCAACGATGATTGTGCGGGTGACCCGGCGGGTCCCGTCTGCCTGCCAGGGTTCTTCCAGTGCGGCAAGCCGTGCACGGGCAACGGGGAGTGCGTCGGAGGGGCCTGTGTCGGCGGCTGGTGCAGCCCGAGCTGCAAGAACAGCGGGGAGTGCCAGTCCAAGTTCGGGGCCTGGTCCAGCTGTCAGCAGGGGCACTGCCTGACCACGTACCAGTACTTCGACCTGGATGGATGGACCGGAAACGGCTGCGAGTGTCCGGCGACGGCCGGGCTTCCGCTCGATGTGCCGGAGGAGTTCGATTCCCACCCCCTTCCGGGGGACATCTACCTGGACCGGAACTGCGACGGTATCGATGGCGACGTGGCCACCGGGATCTTCGTGCTCAAGGGGGCGTTGGGGGATGGAAGCCGCTGGAATCCCATGGGCAGCATCCAGCAGGCCATCGACAAGTTCCAGGTGGGAGTCCACAGCCATATCCTCGTTTCGTCCGGCTCCTACACGGAGCGTATCGTGCTCAAGAACGGGGTCCGGATCTACGGCGGGTACAGCCATGACTTCAGTGTGCGGGACATGGTGCTGCTCCCGACGGTGATCGATGGACCGGTCCCCGATTTCGCACAGGCCGAGGTCAAACATGGGACCGTGTACGCATCGGGAATCACGCAGGAGACGGTGCTCGCGGGCTTCACCATCGTGGGCTACGACGTCCCGTCGGGAGGGGACTCCGCAGGCAAGCCTTCGTACGCGGTCTACCTGTCGGGTTCGTCGTCGAGCCTGCGGCTGGTGAACAACTGGATCATCGGCGGCAAGGGCGGTGCCGGCAAGCCGGGGACGAACGGGACATCCGGCACTCCGGGTGGGGCAGGTCAGGACGGGGCGAATTCGTCGGAGTGCCTGCCGGGACCCACGTGCACCGGGGCGTGCAACAACAAGACGTGTGCGGGGTATCTCCAGGCCGGAGGGGCGGGAGGTGTGAACGCATCGTGCGGTACCTCGGCCGGCTGTGCGGGCATGGAGGCGGAAGGGGGTGAGGGGACCCAGGTGAAGGACGGGCCGGCCCCGGGTTGCACCTACGCCGCCGGTGGGCAGCAGGCCACCTACTCCGGGGGGCCCGCGAGCCTGTGCAAGTACGACTGCTTCGTCAGCACCGTGATGGTGGGATCGGGAGGCAGCGACGGGAGCAGTGGAACGGGAGGAACCGGTGGGCTTGGATGCACCTCGGTCTTCGGGACGATTGCCGGAGGACAGTGGGGAGGGGGCACCGGGACGGGGGGAACCGGTGGCGGACCGGGAACCGGGGGGCAGGGAGGTTCCGCAGGTTCCACGGTGGTCAACAACAAGAGCGCCACCTGCACGGTCGGGAACCTGGCCGGTGACCTGGGAGGCAGCGGCGGCGGTGGTGGTGCCGGCGGTTGCGGCGGTGCGGCCGGGCTGGCGGGGCAGGCCGGTGGGGGCAGCTTCGCGGTGCTCATCGCATCCGGTGCGTCGGGCACGTTCCCGGTGGTGTCGGCCGGCATGATTACCCGCGGGGTCGGGGGGAGCGGCGGGGGAGGCGGCAACGGCGGCACCGGCGGCAAGGGGGGCAGCGGCGGCAACGGTGGAACCTCGGGCTGGCCGGCGTGGTGCGCGGGTACCGGCGGTCCGGGCGGGCGAGGAGGAGACGGGGCGGCCGGCGGGGGCGGCGGCGGAGGGTGCGGAGGTTCCTCGGTCGGCATCGCCATCGTGGGCGGAAAGGCGGGACCTTACACGGCCGGCAACACGTTCACTCTCGACGATACGAAGCTGACGGGCGGCTCTGGCGGTCCGGGTGGCATGAGCGCAGCGGTCAACGGCATGGGCGGAGCAGGTGTCAACGGCGGCAGCCAGAACGTAAGGGAGTTTTGAGATGAAGCCGAACCTCATGCGCATTTCGCTGGCGCTGGTGGCCGCTGCTCTCCTGGCCGCGTGCTCGCAGACGACTCCGGTGGAGCAGCCGGACGTGCCCTGCACCGGAGAGGGTTGCCCGTGCATCTTCGCAGTGGACTGTCCCGACGGCATGAACTGCATCAACGGCTACTGCAGCGCGGAGAATCCGTTCGGAGACATCGGTTTCCCCGATTTGGGTTTGGGGGATGCCATCGGAGAGGGGCGGAGCACTGGAGATGCCGTGCCGGACGGTGGCGGCGACGACATCCTCCATACCATCGAATTCGGCGACGGTTGCACCGGCAATCTGCAGTGCCGCTCCGGCTGGTGCGTCGACTCGCCGGATGGCGGCTACTGCACCCGGACGTGCGACGAGGGATGCCCCGACGGCTGGCTGTGCAAGATCATTGCCCAGACCTACCCGGATACCATCTCCATCTGCGTGCAGGACAAGACGAGGCTGTGTCTTTCGTGCGAGATGGATTCCCACTGCGGCGATGCCGGAGATCTCTGCCTGGACATCGGCGGGGGCAAGTTCTGCGGTCGTGATTGCGGTGCTGAGCCCTGCCCATCCGGCTACGTCTGCACGGAGTTGGAGACCCCCGACGGGCCCTCCAAGCAGTGCCTTCCCGCAACCGGAGCGTGCGACTGCGGAGCCACGACCGAAGGGCTGGTCCGGGGCTGCTTCGTGACCAATGATTCCGGGACTTGCTTCGGGTTCGAGCACTGCGACCCGCTGCTCGGCTGGGTCGAGTGCAGCGCATCAGTGCCGGAACCTGAGTCGTGCGATGGACTGGACAACAACTGTGACGGGCAGCCGGACGAGGGGTTTGCCCCGGAACCGTGCACCCAGGAGAACGAGATTGGCACCTGCCAGGGAACCCGCTCCTGCCAGGGGGCCGCAGGGTGGGTGTGCTCGGCCGTGATTCCGAGCCCCGAAGCGTGCAACGGGCTGGATGACGACTGCAACGGCGCAGTCGACGAAGGGTTCGTGGACGACCTCGGACATTACCTGGACGTCGAGAACTGCGGCATGTGCGGGAACTCGTGCCTGGCAAAGTACGTGGGCGCGGCCGAGGTGGGCTGCGTCCTCGATGGCGACGACGAGAAGTGCGCGGTGCAGTCGTGCCTGCCCGGCTACTTCATGTTCAACGAGACCACCTGCCTGGCCGAGGATTCGTTCCTCTGCCAGGTGTGCAGCAGCGATGCGGACTGCTACGGCGACCTGTCGAAGTGCCTGCCGGTGAGCCTCACGGACCCGAGAACATTCTGCTTCCGTGATTGCAGCGGGCTGAGCGAATTCAGCACCGTCTGTCCGGGCGGCTACTCGTGCACCGAGATGCCCGAGGGAACGCTCTGCATTCCGGACAACGGGAGCTGTGATTGCTCGGATGGGAACGCCGGCCAGACCAAGGCGTGCTCGCTTGCCAACGACGTCGGGGTGTGCTTCGGCACGGAGACGTGCGTGCCCGAGACGGGGTGGACCGGCTGCTCTGCGACAACTCCTGGTGTCGAGGCATGCGACGGCCTGGACAATGACTGCAACGGGATGCTGGATGAGGGAACGGCCTCCGGAGCGCCCTGCGCGACCGTCAATGAGCACGGCTCGTGCCCGGGCATCGAGGTGTGCGGGGGGAAGGAGGGGCTGCTCTGCTCGGCCGCCACGCCCGCACCCGAGGCCTGCGACGGGCTGGACAATGACTGCGATGGAAGTACGGACGAGGGATTTGCAGTCACGGTCGGAGAGCCGCCGGTGCTCAAGTACGGACTCCTCGTGGGACATTGCGGAGCGTGCGGCTACCAGTGTCCGGAAGTGGCTCACGGGGCGGTCGCCTGTGACCCCCTGCCCGCAGTGCCGGCGTGCGTCGTGGATTCCTGCGAGCCGGGTTATTACAACTACATGGGAGTCGCCTGCCTCGCGATTCCCGAGGCCAACCTGTGCGCTCCGTGCCTGTCCGACGGCGACTGCCAGGGCCCCGGCGATGTCTGCCTCGAGGAGGCTGGCGGCCTTTCCTACTGCGGTCGTGATTGCGCGGCCGGGAGCATCTACTCCGCCGGCGGCTCCCCCTGCACCGGCGAGATTGGCCAGCAGGGGTGCTGCCCGTCCGGCTTCCTCTGCCAGCCGGTCGGTGATGCCATGCAGTGCCGACCGATCACCGGGAGCTGCACCTGTGTCGAGAACGGGAAGGTCAAGGCCTGCTCGGTCAAGAACGGGTTTGGCGAGTGCATCGGCACGACCACCTGCGCAACGACCGGCGGCGACCTGGGGTGGAGCGCCTGCGCGGCCCCGACTCCTGCTGCGGAAGTATGTGACGGCAAGGACAATGACTGCGACGGGGCCATCGACGGGCAGGACTTCTCGCTCGACTTCACGACCACCCCCACGGCGAGTGAGGCATGCTCCAACGGCCCCGCGTGCCTGGGACAGTGGGCCTGTCTGGGCGCCGAGTGGCATTGCGGTGCCCCTCCGGCCACAGAGGAGAAGTGCGACGGCGCGGACAACGACTGCGATGGGAGCATCGACGAGGAGTTCTTCGTGGCCGGTTTCTACCAGGTCCCGGAGCACTGCGGTGCGTGCGGCTACGACTGCCTGCAGCTCATCCCGCACAGCGTCGCCCCGCAGTGCTCGATGGCAACGGGGAAGCCGCAGTGCCTGGCCACTCAGTGCGAGGCAGGCTACTTCCCCTTTGGCGGCGGGAAGGCCTGCATGCTCCTGCCCGACAACCTCTGCCAGCCGTGCGGAACCGATGCGGACTGCCTGGTGCCTTCGAGCCGATGCGTGTCGCTCGGCCAGGAGAAGGTGTGCGGTCGGGACTGCTCGATCACGAGCCTCTTCGGGGCCTCCTGTCCGCAGGGGTACTCGTGCAAGCCGGTCGGCGGGTCCAGCCAGTGCGTCCCGGAATCGGGTACCTGCGTGTGCGGCCCCGAGACGGTGGGGTTGTCCCGTTCATGCACCGTCGGCAAGTGCACCGGGCAGCAGATCTGCCAGCAGAACGGAGGGCTCTACCAATTCACCGACTGCTCGGCAGAGGGCGTGATTCCCGAGGTCTGCGACGGTGCCGACAATGATTGCGACGGCAAGGCCGATGAGGGATTCGTCGACGGCAAAGGGGCCTATGTGGCGGATGACAACTGCGGTGTGTGCGGGAACAACTGCCTGACGCAGTTCAATGTGTTCCTCCACCATGCGACCGGGGAGTGCAATCCCGGGACAAACCCGCCCTCCTGCCGCGTCAAGGCCTGCGTCGACGAGGTGGAAGGAGGCGAGGTCTACGAATGGGTGGACGTGAACGGGATTGCGGACGACGGGTGCGAGTGCCGCCGGCTCCAGGGGAATCTCACCGACGACGAGCCCGACGCCACCTTCCTGAAGGAGGGGGAGCAGGTCCCGTCGTTCCCTCAGGCCCTGGCCGACTACATCGACGCGAACTGCGACGGCATCGACGGGGTGGTCACGCATGCTCTGTTCGTGAGCTCGGCGAATCCGCTGCCGGGCAACGGCACGCTGGCATCCCCGTACAAGACCATCGGGCAGGCGGTCAATGCCTTTGCCGCCTCCGGTGCGAAATACATTCTCGTGGCCGGCGGCGTGTACCAGGAAAACGTGAAGCTCAAGGCGGGGATCCGCATGCACGGAGGCTACTCGCAGGATTTCCGGAATCGCGACATTGTACTCTTTCCGAGTGAGATCCTCGGTTTGCCCCCGGCATTTGCAGGCGGGGTGGTCGGGTCCCTGAATGCGGAGGGAATCACGGGCACGGCGACGCTGGTCAGCGGCTTCACCATCGTCGGTTACGACGTGGTGACCATACCGGCTGCAGGGCCCGGGGAGCCGTCGTACGGTGCGTACCTGTCGGACAGTGATTCGAAGCTCGAGATCCGCAACTGCCTCATGGTGGGGGGGGCGGGCGGCTCTGGTGCCAACGGGAGCAACGGCGCCAACGGATTTGGAAGCCTGACGCCGGGTGGCACCGTGCTCAACGGGAGCAACGGCAGCAATGCCGGAAGCTGCGTTGCCGGAGTGTGCTCCAACAAGAGCACACCGGGAGGAGCAGGGGGAACCAACCCGCAGTGCGCATCGGCCAACGGTCCAGCAGGGGGCGGTGTGGTCTGTCCGGAATACAACCAGCCGTCCTACACTCCGGCCCTGCCGGGTCATGACGGCGCACCGGGATATAGCTGGACCCTGGACAGTCAGTCCTCCGCCGGTTGCTACGGCCATGCCACGGAGGCCGGCTATCCCACGGCAATCAAGAAGCTGGACGGCGGGAACGGGAAGTCGGGATCCGACGGTTCCGGTGCTCTCCAGGGGACGGGGTGCAGCCAGGCATCCGGAGCATTCGTCGGAGGTTTGTGGAGCGGTTTCGCGGGGGCGGCAGGGCAGGGGGGAGGGAACGGGCAGGCCGGCGGTTCGGGCGGTTCGTCGGGCGGCATCGATACGGCTCCGGCTGCCGAGATGCCTCCTGGGGTCGGGGCCTACGGGAGCCCTTCGTACAAGCTCGGGGCCACGGGAGGAGGAGCGGGTGCGGGCGGGTGCGGAGGCGTGGGCGGGAGCGGAGGTCAGGCCGGCGGTGCGAGCATCGCGGTGCTCGTGCGCTTTTCGTCGAAGCAGGCAGTCGGCAGCGCCCCCGTGATCCAGGCCAATGTCATCGAGCGCGGCTACGGCGGTGCCGGCGGGGACGGCGGCTATGGCGGAACCGGCGGTAAGGGAGGAAGCGGTGGAACCGGCGGCAACGCGGCCGGCTACTGGATAGACTTCAAGGCCGGCAAGGGGGGCCGCGGCGGCCAGGGGGGCGAAGGGGGCGGCGGCGGCGGTGCCTGCGGAGGTGCCTCCTTTGGCATCGCTGCGGCCAACTACGCGGCAACATGGAATCTCCCCTATGCTGCGGGCAACCAGTTCCCCCAGGCCGAGGCGGTCAAGACCGGCGGTGCAGGCGGCAAGGCCGGCGTGTCCGGAACCGGCAACCCGGCGGGAGACGGACAGGGAGGTGCCACGCAGAACGTTGCCCTTGTTCCGGCGCCGTAGCAGAACACCGAGACTTGGGATATCCTGGACAAGTGCTGGTCGATGTAGTCGGTCATTCGAACCGGCCGTCGGAGCATGCGGATCCTCGTCTTCCTCCGGGGGAGACGTATCTTCCCCTGGGGGAGAGCAGAGAGGGAGGACTCGGTATGAAGAGCCTTATCTGGCAGGGGTGGCGGGTGTGTCTGGTAGCGCTCGCAGTGGCGTTGTCCTCGTGCGGCTCGGACAAGCGCGGCACGAGCCCTCACATCGATGCGGCACCGCTGGGGGACGCATCCGATGTGGGCGGTGGGCGGGGTGGTGACGTCAGCGACCAGCTTGGCGAAAGCACGGTGATCCCCCTGGACGTCGGGGAGGCCCAGGCGCTGTGCCTGGAGGCACCGTTCGGATTCGCCTGCCCGTGCAGCACGAACGCCCAGTGTGCGGGGGGCTTCTGCATCCAAAGCGATTTCGGGTTCATCTGCACGCAGGAGTGCGTGGAGGAGTGCCCGGATCCGGCATACGAGTGCAAGGGGATGTCGGGGTTCGGCCCGGACGTCGTGTTCCTATGCGTACCGAAGATTCTACCGCTCTGTCTCGAGTGCGAGTTGGATTCGCAGTGCGGGGAGGGACTCTGCACGAAGATCGGGAATGAGAAGCGCTGCTCGGTGGCATGCGGTGCGAACAAGCCGTGTCCTCTCGGATACGAGTGTTCGGAGGGGGAGTCGTTGTGCCTGCCCGTCTCCGGTGACTGTGCGTGCATCCCGAAGACCGAGGGGGACCTGCGGGTGTGCGAAGTGGCCAACGAATTCGGAGTGTGCCAGGGGGTCGAGGTCTGCGATGCGGAGACGGGGTGGTCGGGGTGCACCGCGGGGGTTCCTGCGGCCGAGGACTGTGACGGGATCGACAACGACTGCGACGGCAAGGTGGATGATTCCCTGGGAGCGGTCCCCGCATGCAGCCAGGAGATCCCGGATGTCGGGACCTGTGCGGGCGTGTCGATCTGCCTTGGGGCTCAAGGGTGGAAGTGTGATGCGCCGACTCCCGCGCTCGAGGCCTGCGATTTCCAGGACAACGACTGCGACGGGGACGTCGACGAGGACTTCAAGCTGGACGGGGTGTACGCGACCCTGAACCACTGCGGTACCTGCAATCACGACTGCACGGGAACGTTGCTCCATGCCACCGCTTCGTGCGACGGCACCAAGGCGGTGCCGCAGTGCATCGTGGAGTCATGCGACGAGGGGTACTTCCAGATCAACGAGTTCCAGTGTCTTCCCGTGGGGCAGGTGCTCTGCAAGCCGTGCGCCGGGGACCTGGAGTGCGAGGGAGGAAGCTGCCTCGACATCTTCGGGGCCGGCTTCTGCTCGAAGAGCTGTGAAGCCGAAACCTGTCCGGAGACCTTCGAGTGCAAGACCGTGGACGGGTTTGCGGGGAAGTGGTGCCTGCCGGTGACCGGGACGTGCGATTGCTTCAGCGAGCTTGCGGGCACGCAGCGGCCGTGCCTTTCGACGGGAGAGGGGGGAAGCTGTCCGGGCATGCAGACCTGCGATCCGCTGGTCGGGTGGTCCCCGTGCAGCGCACAGGCACCGACGGCGGAGATCTGCGACGGGCTGGACAACGACTGCAACGGAGTGCCAGACGACGGGCTCGGAAACGGCGAGCCCTGCACCGTCTCGACCCCGGGGATCGGGACGTGCGACGGAGTCCAGCATTGTGCCGGGGCCCCGGGCTGGGTTTGCAGCGCTCCGCAGCCTGCGCTCGAGACCTGCGACTACCAGGACAATGATTGCGACGGGGAGGCGGACGAGGGGTTCGTGGTCGACGGCAAGTACTCGACCCAGCAGCACTGCGGCGTGTGCAACCAGAGCTGCGACGGTGCCCTGCCCAACGCCACGGCTTACTGCGACGCGTTTGCTCCGGTCCCCGCATGCCGCGTGCTGGAGTGCAATCCGGGCTACTACAAGCTCAACGAGCTCCAGTGCATCCTTCCGGTGGACACGGCATGCAGCCAGTGCCTGGGGGACGGGGAGTGCTTCTTTGCCAAGTGCGTGCCGCTGGGGGACGGTTCGTTCTGCCTGAACTCGTGCGACGAGGGTGCGTGTGCGCAAGGGTACCTGTGTCAGGCGGTCGAAGGGTTCGGCGACCTGTGCGTGCCCGAGAGCGGGAGCTGCCTGTGCACGGAGGACTCGAAGGGGGCCCAGAAGGGATGCAGCCTGGCCAACGAGCACGGCGTGTGCTTCGGCTACGAGACCTGCGACCCCGCGGTCGGTTGGACCGGGTGCACGGCGCTGGTGCCGGCAGCCGAGGAGTGCGACGGCGTGGACAGTGATTGCGACGGCCTCGTGGACGAGGGCTTGCCCGTGTCCGAGCCATGCGAGAACACGAGCGAGTTCGGCACGTGCGCAGGTGAGGCGGTGTGTCTCGGCAACCAGGGCTGGCAATGCCTTGCCGAGGTGCCGGTGGCCGAGGAATGCAACTACAAGGACGATGATTGCGACGGACTGGCGGACGAGGATTTCAAAGAGGGGGTGAAGTACACCAAGCTCGGGCATTGCGGCGTGTGCAACAACGACTGCGCCGGGTCCATTCCGAACGCGACGGCCAAGTGCGACTCGACGTACCTCCAGCCCAAGTGCGTGGTGGAGACGTGCGACGAGGGGTACTTTGCGGCCAGCCCATTCCAGTGCCTCGAGCCTTTGGACACGACGTGTCAGGCATGCAAGTCGAATGCGGACTGCCTGGGCGGGGAATGCGTGGCCATCGACGGAGCGCTCCGGTGCGCAGTCCCGTGCGCCGATGACTCGGGCTGTGGCGGAGAAAACGCCTGCCTCCCGTACCCGGGCCTTGCCAAACTCTGCCAGCCGATATCCGGGAGCTGCGAGTGCAATTCGGCATCCGCCGGCGGCAAGCAGTTTTGCTCGAGCTCCAACGAATTCGGCACTTGCGTAGGCTTCAGGACGTGCGACCCCGCGACCGGCTGGTCCCCGTGCAATGCGGCCGGCGCCAAGGCGGAGGAGTGCAACGGACTGGATGACAATTGCAACTCGCTCGTGGACGACGGGCTCGTGGAGAGCCAGGACTGCGAAAAGGCCAACGAGCACGGAACCTGCACGGGCAAGGCCGTCTGTCTCGGTCCGCTCGGCTGGGTCTGCCAGGCCGTAGAGGCCCAGCCCGAGATCTGCGACTTCAAGGACAACGACTGTGATACGCTGGTGGACGAGGACTTCAAGGATGCAGGGGGCAAGTATTCGACCTTTCAACACTGCGGCTCGTGCAACGTGTCGTGCAAGTTCGGCTTCCCCAACGCGACGGCCAAGTGCAACGGTGTGCCTGGAATCCCGGAGTGCATCGTGGACACGTGCAATCCCGGCTACTTCAAGCTCAACGACTACCAGTGCGTCGCCAACACCTCCAAGCTCTGCGAGCCGTGCGTCCTGGACGAGAACTGCGGCGGAGGCGGCGCCCGCTGCATCCCCCTCCCCGAGGGCAAGCACTGCGGCAAGGTCTGCACCGGCAACGCGGACTGTCCATCGGGGTACGGCTGCGTGCCGTACGACGGGAGCCTCCAGTGCATCCCGCTGACCAACTCGTGCGACTGCGACGGGAGCAACACCCAGCTTTCCAAGAAGTGCTCCGCCACCTGGCCGGCCGAACCGGGCGAGGGCGAGCCGTTCATCGCGTGCTACGGGAGTCAGAGCTGCACCAAGCAGGGGTGGACGGCGTGCCTCCTGCCCGATGACGTCTGTGACGGAATGGACAATGACTGCAACGGAGTCATCGACGACGGCTTCCTGGTCAAGGGGAAGTACGTGGACGACACCAACTGCGGGCAGTGCGGGAACAACTGCACCTTCCTTCCCTTCGCACACGCGACCGGGGTTTGCGATTCCGGCAAGGCCGTGCCCGACTGCGTGATGGAGTGCGAGGCCGGATGGCAGGACGTGAACGGCAACCCCGCGGACGGGTGCGAGTGCAAGCCCGTCGCGGGCCCGGATGTGCCGGATGGCGTCGACCAGAACTGCGACGGCGTGGATGGCGACGTGGATGTTGCGATCTTCGTGGCCAAGAACGGGTCGGATGTCAATCCGGGCACCATCGATGCCCCGATGCTGACTCTGCCGGCCGCAATCGGCCGTTCTCTTGCAACCGGCAAGGCCGACATCTACGTGGCGACCGGGGTCTACAGCGGATCCATCAAGCTGGAATCGGGCGTGCGCCTGTATGGGGGCTATACCTCGGACTTCAAGAAGCACGACGTGGTCCTGGCCGAGACCGTAATCATGGGCGGGGCCTTCACGCCAACCGCTCCTGGTGCCGTCAACGCGGTGAACATCACCGGCGCCCCGGGAACCACGGTGCTGGCCGGCTTCACGGTGTTCGGGAAGAACAACAACTCCCCCGGCGGGAGCAGCTACACCATCTACGTGCGCAACTGTACCGATGCCCTCCGGATGTCCGAAAACCGGGTCGTGAGCGGTGCCGGCGGCAGCGGCGGGAGCGGCCTGGGCGGTGCCAATGGCACGGCTGGTTTGCCCGGCGACGCAGGAGGCAATGCATACGGAGTCAACACGAGCAACTGCGGGGCAGTCCAGCCCGCATTGCCCCGGGCAGGGGGAATGGGCGGTTCTGGAGCCTGCACCGGAGGAAGCGCCACGGCCGGCGGCGGCGGCGGCGGGAACACCTGCCCGAGCGTCTACAACGCGGCGCCGGTGGCCTACGAGAATGGAGCTGCCGGTTCGGGAACGGCAGGCGGTGCAGGAGGGGCCGGCGGCTATGATCGGGAAGTCTGGTACTGCTCTTCGTTCCCCGGGGGTGAGTGTCACCAGGCTACCGGCGGCAACGAGGTCGGCAACTCGGGCAAGAACGGCAGTGCGGGGGCTCATGGGGATTCCGCCGGAGGCAACGGCTGCACGCTGGGTGCTGCGCAGGGGAAGGTTGCTGACGGCCTCTGGCAGGGCTCCGGCGGATTCGTTGGAGGGACTGGTGCCAACGGCAGCGGCGGGGGTGGGGGCGGTGCGGGGGGCGGTGCCCAGGACGGGTCCGGGTGCTCAGGACGGACGCAGGTCGGAGGCGCAGGCGGTGGCGGCGGCTCGGGTGGTTGCGGGGGC
>Ga0233425_10003936_pt1 | contig 25862 bp, 24 predicted proteins | sample Watercolumn_Towu_2_FD_181712 | JGI IMG/M metagenome (GOLD analysis project Ga0233425, IMG submission 181712) | Freshwater microbial communities from Lake Towuti, South Sulawesi, Indonesia - Watercolumn_Towuti2014_140_MG | ecosystem: Environmental > Aquatic > Freshwater > Lake | place... | reverse complement strand
TGTTTGCCGGCATACCTCGCCGAGTACACGCCCGGCGCGCCGTTCAGCGCATCCACCAGCAAGCCGCTGTCGTCGGCAAAGCAGTTCGTTCCGAATTTTACGGCAATGGCTTTTGCTTTCAACAACGCGTTTCCCTCAATGGTTGCGGCCGTTTCAGCGATCTCCTCCGTGAAGCCGATGTCGTAAAGGCTTAACAAATTAATAGCCTGTGGCATTAGGCTATTTACCTCTTTTATCTTATTTTTGTTATGTGTTGCGAATAGGATCTTCATACGTTTCGCAAAGGTAAGGATATGGAGTTTGAAATAAAACCGCAGCGGCAATTTAGTCTAGGGTTAAAAGAGTTATGGGAATACCGTGAGCTGTTTTACTTTTTTACCTGGCGTGATGTCAAGGTGAAGTACAAGCAAACCGTTCTGGGCTTTTTATGGGCCATCCTGCAACCATTATTCATGACCGTGGTGTTTACCGTTTTTTTGGGAGAATCCATTTCGCAGAAAACCAACCTGAGCATTCCCTATCCTGTATTCGCCATGAGCGGCATGCTGTTATGGGGCATTTTCAGCGGGGGCATGAGCAATGCCGCCAACAGCATGGTCAACAATGCCAACATCATCAAAAAGATCTATTTTCCGCGCCTGATCATTCCCATTTCTGCCATCCTGGGCGCCCTGGTGGATTTTGCCATTGCCTTTGCGGTGTTTATCGTCGTGCTCATGGTGTACCATGTCGAGATTAACCCGCCGGCCATTTTACTGCTGCCGCTCAGCGTTTTTATTACCTGCCTTTCGGCGATGGGCTGCGGGCTTTTGCTTTCGGCCATGAACGTGAAATACCGGGATGTGCGCTACGTCATTCCCTTCCTGATGCAGGGCCTGCTGTTCGTGTCGCCGGTGCTGTATTCCCCGCAGATCTCTTCCTCTCCTGCCATTCAGCTCGTGCTGAAGCTCAATCCCATCTCGGGCGCCCTGGAGCTGCTGCGTGGCTTGTTCAGCGGCTATTCCATCCATATGGACACCGTTTTACTCAGTTCTGCCGTTTCCCTGCTTTTATTTATCACCGGAGTTGTTTATTTTAGAAAAACAGAACGCTATTTTGCAGATCTGGCCTGATTCCCCCCTTGAAGCCAATTTTAGAAATACAACATGTCAGCAAGCAGTTCATGATCAACCATGAGCAGCAGCCCTACCTGAGCCTGCGCGATTCCCTGGCCAATCTGTTTAAAAGCAAGAGCAGCAGGGAAGCCTTCTGGGCCCTGAACGACGTGAGCTTTGACGTGATGCCCGGCGATACGGTCGGCATCATCGGCAAGAACGGTGCCGGCAAATCCACCCTGCTGAAGATCCTGTCGAAGATCACGCCACCCACCAGTGGCCGGATCGTTGGCCGTGGGCGCATTGCCAGCCTGCTCGAGGTCGGCACCGGCTTTCACCCGGAGCTCAGCGGCCGCGAGAATGTGTTCATGAACGGCTCCATCCTGGGCATGCGCAAGGCCGAGATCCTGAAAAACTTCGATGCCATCGTGGACTTTGCCGGTGTGGATACCTTTATCGATACGCCCCTGAAACATTACAGCAGCGGTATGCAGCTTCGTCTCGCCTTCGCCGTAGCGGCCTTTCTCGAGAACGAGGTGCTCATCATCGATGAGGTGCTCGCCGTAGGCGACGCCGAGTTTCAGAAAAAATGCATGGGCAAGATGAGCGACGTCAGCAAAAGCGGCCGCACCATTTTGTTTGTGAGCCATAATATGCAGGCGGTGCAGTCGCTCTGCAAAAAAAGCGTCTTTCTCGAAAAAGGCAGGATCAACTCTATGGGTGATACCGATAAGATCCTGCACAATTACTTCGCCGGCGTAAAAGAACATGCTGAGGGGCGAATACTCAAGGCTAAGGACCGGATAGGGAACGGGATGCTCCGGTTTTCGCGCTACGATGTTTTGAATGTAAATGCCCAAAGCGTCAGCACGGTGATGTCGGGGCAGGATGTTATCCTGCGCCTGTATTATGAAAGCAGGGATAAAAACGGCTTGCAGAATGCCGTTCTTTCCATAGGCATTGATGATGTGCTCGGCACGCGCATCTGCTACCTGAGCAATGAAGTATCGGGTCAGGAGCTTGGATTGAATGTCTCGTCCAAGGAATATATCGATGTGAAGATCCGGAACCTTCCCTTGAAAAAGGGAATCTATTCAGTGGTTCTTTTCCTGACGGTCAATGGCGAGCTGGCAGACTGGGTGCAGTCGGATGTGTCGTTGGATGTTGAGTCCGGGGATTTCTACAATACAGGAAAACTGCCGCCCGACGAGCAAGGCTCTTTTTATCTTAATTACCAGTTCAATTGACGATGAAGAAGCTGATGAACGACTTTCTGAGGTTCAGGTATGAGAGTAAAAAGTACGCCTCTTCTGCCGCTTCTTTCTGGAAGTATTATAAACCCTGGAAGAGAACACTCGACCGCTCAAAAACATCCCTGTATTATCGTCTGCCCTGGATCACCTTTCCTGCAATCACCTTCCTTGAGCAGGAATTAAAAAAAGAAGATCACGTATTTGAATTCGGCGGCGGCGGCTCGAGCCTGTTCTTTCTGGAAAAAGGCTGCCGCGTGACGACAGTGGAGCATCACGAAACCTGGTTCAGGGAAATAAGCGCGCATATCGCAAAGATGGGTTTCAAAGATCTGTGGCAGGGGCATTTTGTGACACCGGAGCAGAATGTTCACACGCTGCCTCAGGATCCTTCAGATCCTTTAGCCTATTACAGTGCACACAACGATCATGCAAAGGACACTTTCAAGGCTTATGCCTCCCGGATAGACGAGGAAGCGGATAAGAGCCTGGATGTGGTTTTGGTGGATGGCCGGGTCAGGCCTTCCTGTATCCTTCATGCTGTTCCCAAGATCAAAGCCGGCGGCTTGCTGGTTATTGATAATACGGAGCGCGATTATTATTCAGAGTATTTCCTGAAGCATTTGGCCAGCCGGTTTACCCTGGAAATGGATGGCTTCGGTCCTGTGCCCTATATCACGTGGTTCAATAAAACAACTATCTGGAGGAAAAAGCAGGAATGACAAACGCTCCCATAGTTCTATTTGTTTTTAACAGGCCTGACCATACCCTGCAGGTGCTGAACTCCCTTGAGCAAAATGCGCTGGCAGCAAGCTCTCTCTTGTACATCATATCGGACGGTAAAAAGCCGGGTATGAAAGATGCGGAAAAGGAGAACATCGACAAGGTGAGGCAGGTAATCAGAAGCCGGCAATGGTGCGGAGAAGTGATCATAAGAGAAAAGGAGCTGAACGAGGGGCTCGCTGGCTCTATCATATCGGCCGTGACAGAGCTGCTTGACAAGCACGGAAAGCTTATTGTGCTGGAAGATGACCTTGTACTGAGCCCTCATGCGTTGCACTATTTTAATTTTTCGCTAAACCGCTTTGAGAAGAACCAAGAGATCAGCTGTATCCATGGCTACTCATTTCCGGCAAATTATGGGGCCGGTTATTTTTTTATGAAAGGCGCCGATTGCTGGGGCTGGGCTACCTGGAAAGACCGCTGGCAGGACTTTAATCCTGACGGGAAAGCGCTGGCCTCTGAGCTGGAGGCGAAAGGCCTGGTCGATGAATTTGATTTTTATGGCACCTACGGTTTTTTTAAAATGCTGAAGGACCAGAGCGAAGGCAGGAATAATTCATGGGCCATACGCTGGTACGCCTCCGCTTTTCTTAAGAACAAGCTAACCCTGTATCCCAAGGTCCCTTTTACAGTGAACAGCGGAAACGACGGAAGCGGCTACCACACGAGAACCAGCTCCACGGTTTATGACAATGTACTCGCGGAAGCTTTCAAGCCGGAGGAGCTGGAACAGATCGCTGTAGAAGAAAGCAAAGCGCGGAAGCTGGAAACAGCCAGATTCTTTGCCCGCAATTTCCTTGGCCGCAAGAAAAATTTTATCTTTAATCTCAGGCGGATCTTTATTTCCTGACTGAAAATCTAACGAATGATCGACTATATTAAACATCATGAGCTCCTGCTTGCCATTATAATCAGGCATAACTTTAAGGAAGAAGGAATCCGTTTTTTTACGCCTGATGATTTCTCGCAGCAGCTGGGGTATATGAACCGCCCCAAGGGATACGTTATCCAGCCGCATGTGCATAATGCCGTAAACAGGACGGTAACCCTTACACAGGAAGTGCTGTTCGTGAAAAGCGGCCTTGTGAGGATCAGCTTCTATTCGCAGGAAAAAGAATACCTTTTCGACAGGGTGCTGGAAACCGGGGATGTGATCCTGTTATCAAGCGGCGGCCATGGCTTCGAAATGCTGGAGCCGACGGAAATGATCGAAGTGAAACAAGGACCTTATTCGGGCGAGCAAGATAAAACACGATTTTGAGTTATGAATATTCCTGTAAATACGCCGCTATTAGACGGTAATGAAAAAAAATACCTGAACGAGTGCATCGATACCGGCTGGATCTCCAGCGAGGGACCTTTCATAAAAGCATTTGAGAAGCAGTTTGCGGAAAAGGTGAACCGCAGACACGGCATCGCTGTCTGCAATGGCACAGCAGCATTGGAGCTTGCTGTCAGAGCCGTCGGGATCAAAGAAGGCGATGAAGTGATCGTTCCTACCTTTTGCATCATTTCCTGTATCATGGCTATCGTCAATGTGAAAGCCATCCCGGTATTTGTGGATTGCCAACCCGATACCTGGAACATGAAGGTAGAGGAGATCGAAGCAAAGATCACCAAAAAAACCCGGGCAATCATGGTTGTGCATACCTATGGATTACCCGTCGATATGAACCCGGTGTTTGAGCTGAAAAAAAAATACGGGCTGCTCATCATAGAGGATGCGGCAGAAATGCACGGGCAGACCTACCACGGCAGGCCCTGCGGCAGCCTGGGCGATGTCAGCATTTTCAGCTTCTATCCGAATAAGCATATTACAACCGGCGAAGGAGGAATGGTGATGACGGATGATGATGCCATCGCCGAAAAGTGCCTGTCCTTAAGAAATCTTTGTTTCGTTCCCGAGAAACGCTTTGTGCACTATGAGCTGGGCTATAACTACCGCATGACCAATTTGCAGGCGGCGCTGGGCCTGGCGCAGCTGGAGCGCCTGGATGAGTTCGTTCTTAAAAAAAGACATATAGGCAACTACTATGCCGGGCGCCTATCCCGGCTGGAAGGGTTCCGCTTCCCGGTTCCGAAGACTGCCTACGCGGATAACATTTACTGGGTGTTTGCCATCGTCATAGAGCATGAGCGCTTTGGGGATAATGATGCGTTTATGAAAGAGCTTGCCGCACAAGGCATCGGTTGCAGGCCATTCTTCTGGTGCGCGCACGAGCAGCCTGTGTTCAAAGGGAAGTTTTCAGGAGCCTACAAAGAATCGGAATACATTGCCCGGCATGGCTTTTACTTGCCGAGCGGCCTCGGATTAACGGATGCCGATATGGATTATGTATGCGATAAATTTACAGAGATAGTAAAACGATACTAAGATGCAGTTCGGGGACTACGCCAGGATTTACGACCTTGTATACAGGGATAAGGCTTACGGAGCCGAAACAGACTATGTTTTATCGGTCGTTGAAAAGCATGCGGCTGCAAAACCCGGGGCGATCCTGGAGCTTGGCTGCGGAACAGGGAATTATTCAACGGAGTTCTCAAAGCGGGGATACCGGCTTACAGGAATCGATCTTTCATCGGACATGGTGCGCATCGCCGAAGAGCGCGGCATTCCCGGAAGCCGCTTCATGGTGGGCGATATCAGGAGCTATACGCTTGAGGAGAAGTTCCCGCTCATCATTTCCTTGTTTCACGTGTTCAGCTATCTGAATACCCACGATGATGTGCGTGCTTTTTTCTCGCAGGCATACAGGCACCTCGAAGAAAAGGGCCTGCTGGTATTCGATCTGTGGAATGGCGAAGGGGTGATGGCTGATCCGCCATCGGATCGCCTGAAGGAAATGGAAAATGAGGAGCTGCTTTTGAAGCGCCGCACAACCGCCCTGCACAAGCAGGATACACATACGGTCGAAGTGACATTTGATTTTGATGTGCGCGATAAAGCCACAAAGCAGGAGCAGAAATTCTCGGAGTTCCACCGCATGCGTTACTTTTTTAAGGAGGAGCTTTTGGCATTGGCCGGTGAGCAGTTTGATCTTCTTGCGGCCTATGCCTGGCTTTCCGATAAGGAGGCGGGAGAGAAGGACTGGTATGCACTGTATGTTTTTCAGAAAAGACAGGGGAGATGAAAATAGGTGTATGGCTTAATAACGACATGCTGCCCCAGGAAGGAGGTGCTTATACCTATATCCATTCGCTGGTAAAGCTGCTGGACGATGAGTCTTTTGCCTCGGCAGATATTGTATTTATTACCTACAGGAAAGCCGGAGAGAGCACTTTACTTAAGAAGCCGGTTATTTATCTGAATGAGCATTTCACCACATCTGCTTTTTTTTTGAAGCTGCTCCGGAGACTTTCAAAAAGAAGCGATGCTCTGAACCGATTGTTTACAAAGCACATCAACAGGCATATTTCGGCGCTCATCCGGACATTCGGCATTGATTATGTGTATTACCTGAACCAGGCGCAGCGTGAGCTGGAAACGATTCCCTTTATTGCTACGAACTGGGACCTGGCCCACCTTTCGCTGAGCACATTTCCTGAGTTTGCCGGCAACGGGCAGGCGGGAAAACGTGAAAAATGGTATCATGGCGAGCTTAGCAAAGCGACGCGTATTGCCGTGGAGTCTGAAGCAGGCAAGGAGGAGCTTGTGCGCTACCTGAAACTAGACAGGGAGAAAATTGCCGTGGTTCCGTTTTTTATTAAAAAGGAAGCGCCTGTAGTGCAGGATGCCGGGCAGGACGCCTCCCTGTTAATGGCTTACGGTATTGAAAAAGGGAACTATTTTTATTACCCGGCACAGTTCTGGAAACATAAGAACCACAGCAAGCTTATCAAAGCGTTTAAGCTGTTCCACCAGGAAGACGCTCATGGCAGAAAGCTCGTCTTGACAGGGTCTGATAAAGGGGAGCTGGCGGCTGTCAAAAGGCAGATTGAAGACCTGGGATTGCAGGGTCACGTTCTTTGCCTTGGATTTGTTCCAGGATCGCACAAAGACCTGTTGATGTCCAACGCGCTGAGCCTCGTCATGCCTACATTTTTAGGGCCAACCAATCTGCCGCCCCTGGAAGCCATGGAGTACAACGTTCCATCCGTATGCTCCGATCTGGAAGGGCACAGGGAAATGCTAGGAAACAGCGCTCTGTATTTTGATCCTTCGTCGGAGCAGGCATTGTATCGGGCACTGGTACGGATCAGCGATCCGGAAGAATACGCCCGGCAGAAGGAAAAGCTTGCGGAAGTAAAGCGCTCGTCACGTTTCAGCTACGATTCCGCAAAACATGCCCTTGATCACTTATTTACCCACCTGCAAAACCATTCAACACAGGCATGAAGCTGGTCAGAGAATTTTATAAAGAGCAGACCATACACCGCAAAGCGCCGGTGAACCTGCTTGCCGGCGATGAGGTTTATTTCGGAAGCCGCTCCTACACCATAAAAGCCAGTGGCCTTTACCTGATCCGGAATGCGATGGTAAGTCCTCTTGGGATCATCTACAAGAATTTCAAATCCCAAAAGGAGTTCATTGTTTGCTACGACATCGATTTCAGGAACTATAGGTCCAGGTACCTGCTCAAAGCCTTGCTAAAGTACCGCAAGCGAACGTTCGACCGCCATAAAAAATACCTGATCCTGTTTGATAATTACAGCGGCCCCCACGGATTTGCGCACTGGCTCTGCGACGGGCTCACACGCATCGCGGAGATGAACGAGGAGCTGAAGGATTACACGGTTTTGCTGCCTGCGTACTTCAGGCATCAAACGCTTTACCTGGATACCCTGCAGTATTTTAAGATCAATACCATTGCCTACCTCGAGGATGATACCCTGGTAAGGGTTCCTGAGCTGTACGTGCCTTCCCATATCGCGGGAACAGGCAATTTCAATCCTGTGAATCTGCGAAAGCTCCGGGCCATTATTCTGCCCCAGGTAAAGCCGGCGCCAAAGCGCTTTGATTATATTTACATCAGCAGGGCCAGATCGGGCAGGCGCTTTGTGATCAATGAGCAGGAGGTTAGCGCCTTGTTGAAGGAAAAGGGTTTTGAGGTTATTTATTCCGAGGATTACTCTTTTCATGAGCAGGTTGATCTCATCTCGCATGCGAAAATCGTCGTGAGCATCCACGGCGCGGCACTTTCTCTGGCAATGTTCATGCAGAGCGGGTCGAATGTGCTTGAATTCCGGAAAACCACAGATCATATTAATAACATGTACTATTCGCTTTGCGATGCGGTAAATGTGAATTATCACTATTTAAGATGTGATTTTACAGAGGTTGCCTCCCATGCCAACAGCTTCGACCTTTATGTGGACATAGCAATGCTTCAGCAAACCGTTCTTGAAATACAGACTCACTAGTTAGCACCATGAGAAAAGAATTATTATATAACCCAAGGCTTCTGCTGGAAAGGCTGGCAGAGATCTCCGTCGACCGGCGCAGGAAAGCCAGGCTAAGGCACACGCCGGCTGCGGCCCTTCAGGATTCACAGATCCAGTCGGTTGAATTCCTGGAACTGGCCAAAGCCAAAGCCCGGATCAAAACCATCTATGACCTGGGAGCGAACATGGGAACCTGGTCCTTGCTGGCCGACACGCTCATCCCCGGCGCGGCTATTCATGCTTTCGAGCCGATCCCCAACTACCAGGACAGGTATCTTCAAACAACCGCCAATATGCCTAATGCCACGCTGCATAAGGTAGGTGTGGGCGCCGAAACCAAAAAAGCCAGATTCAATGTGGCCGGGCACTCTTCCAGTTTTCTGGAAGTATCCGAGAACCTGGTGAAAATGTTCCCGGGAGAAAGAAAGACGGGCGAGCTGGAGGTGGATATGGTCCGCCTGGATGATTATGTTCAGCGGAACGCTATGCCGCTGCCGGACCTGATGAAGCTGGACGTGGAAGGATATGAGCTGGAGGTGTTGAAAGGCGCCGTGAATTGTATGAAGCACTGTCGATACATTATCCTGGAAGTAAGCTTCATAGAAAGGCATATCGGGCAGGCCTTGTTTTCGCAGGTGGCTTGCTTTATGGGGCAGCAGGACTATGAGCTTTGCGCATTTCCTTACAGGATGCCGCTTGGCGAGGAAGTCTTTATGGCCGATGTGTTATTTAAAAATAAGCGGAGCGGTGAAAGCTCATGAGACAATAAGGATCATTTGAAATTTAGTTATGGGGTTTGAAGAAAACAGCTACCGGCTGCATGAAAAGTCATACGAAAGCGCCAGCGTAGAAAAAGAGCTGGCTATCTACAGGAACTGGTTTGACCGCCCGACAACCGATCTCTGGCGTCACCACAGGATGCTCTCTGTCCTGGATCCTTTTTTGGCCTGCGACAGCGGCGCTTCCTGGCTCACCGTGGGCGACGGGCGCTTCGGCACTTCCGGTATTTACATCAACCGGAACGGCGGTAAAGCGCTGGCAACGGATATCGACACCATGCTTCTTGAGATCGCACAGCAAAACCGGATGATCCCCGGATATGCCTATGCTAACGCGGAAAAACTGCCTTTCGCCGATGGGCAATTTGATTATGCTTATTGCAAGCAGGCTTATCATCATTTTCCGAGGCCTGTGCTGGCAGTGTATGAAATGCTGCGGGTCTCGCAAAAAGCAGTGATCTTCACAGAGCCCCACGATTTTATACCGACGCCTTTTACAAGAAGCATGCTTCAAAAGGCCAAACATGTTTTGAAGAAGATGACAGGCCGCCGGATAGCGCATCATGATACCGGAAACTACGAGGATATCGGGAATTATGTGTACAGTATTTCGGTGCGCGAATTTGAAAAAATTGCACTGGGCCTAAATCTGCCGGGTATAGCCTATAAGCGTTTCAGCGACATTTATCTGCCCGGCGTGGAAAACGAGCTTCAATCGGAATCGGCGCCGTTGTACAAAAAGATCCGCACCAGGCTGGCCTTTGCCAAATGGAAAACCAGGCTTGGCCTTGGAGAGCCCAACAATATCCAGATGATCATTTTCAAGCAAAGGCCCGATCAGAAGGTGGAGGCTATGCTGAATAAGGACGGGTATACCGTCGTTCATTTTTCTCCTAATCCTTATATTTAAAGCCTTGCAGGAAGCATGAGAAAGATTTGTTTAATGACGTGCTATATGGGACCGCTGCCGGATTATTTCGGCTACTTTACGGCCAGCTGTAAAAATAATCCCTCGGTTGACTTTATCGTCATCAACGATCATATATCCCGGAGCTTCACCGACGAAAATATCAGATTCATTAAAATGGATCTGGAAGAGCTGAACCGCTATGCCTCGCAACGGTTGAAAGAATCTGTTTCCCTAGCCAGCGCCTGGAAGATCAATGAGCTGAAGCCGCTTTTCGGAAAGCTGTTCGGGGAGGAATTTAAACCTTATGATTTCTGGGGCTGGTGCGACCTCGACATCATTTGGGGAAATATCAGGCATTTTATCACGGAAGAGCTCTTACAGCAGTACGATGTGATCACGACGCGGAAATCATGGACGACAGGCCACTTTACGCTGTTCAGAAATACGGACTTGTGCAACGGGCTTTATCAGCGATACAAAGGCATCATTGACCTGCTCAATAACCCGACCTATTTCGCCTTCGAGGAATGTTGCCACCGCTGGAACGGCGAGCTGTTTTCCTTTGAAGAGCTGGAAGGGAAAGGACTTCCCCTCAGCATGTTCGACATCGTGAAAAATGCCGAGGCGAATGGCGAGCTGAAAGCCCTGTTCTCGGAGATGATCCGTGAATATCCCCAACCGATCAATTACAGGTATGCCGATGGAAAGCTGATTGATCTTGGTAATCAGGAGGAGTTTATGTATTACCATCTGATCACCGTAAAAAAAATATGGCGGTTTTATATTCCCGTATATAGAAAAGACGGTAGCCTGAGGATAACGCCCTACGGGATCCGCCGCGAAGAGGATAATAAGCTCGTGTGGGGCATCAGACGCGCCTACAGCTGTTACCGGGGAATACGAAAAAGCGCCCGAAATCAGAGTGCGGGCGAGCTTATCAGAAAACTCTTCCGGAAAAAAAGCAGGTAGCCCTGGCATTTATTCATTAATTTTGAAAGGATGATCATCATTTCTAATAAGCCGGGTCAGTTGGGAAATCTTTTATTTGTCTATGCCAATTTCCTGGCCTATGGAACGGAATACCATACAAGGATTCTGAATCCGTCCTTTTATCCTTATAAGTCTTATTTTTCAGCAACCAAAGGCTTTTCCCTGTCCTGCAACCGTTTTTTTTATGCAGGCTCTTACCTCGTATCCCGTGTATTGTTCAGGCTTTCCGTCAGAACGAAATTCATACGGGTGATAGCGCTCGATTGGGATGAAGCGCTTGATCTTGAAAAGAGCCACGCCCTGGAAAGCACGTTTTGTTTTGTACAGGGCTGGCTTTTTCGTTCCGAGCATCTTTTGGCGAAGCACATCGGAAAAATAAGAGCCTTCTTTGTTCCCAGCGACCCGCTGAGCCTGCGCCTGCAGGATTTTTTCGAAAAGAACTTTCAGGATCCCCGGGAAACGATCATCGGAATCCATGTCAGGCGTGGCGATTACAGGACCTTTGAAAATGGCAGATACTATTACAGCGTCGATCAGTATGTAACGGTGATCCGGCAATTGCAGGCTTTGTTCAGCGACAGGCAGCCGCATTTCCTCATCTGCTCCAATGAAAAAATCGACCTGCCTCCTGAGCTCCGCGGCCCGGTTAAAATCACCGCCGCACCCGGGCATGAATTGCTGGATATGTATAGCCTTGCCCGCTGCCATTATATTGCCGGGCCTCCGAGCACCTACAGCATGTGGGCTTCGGTGTACGGCAACAAGCCCTTGTACATGATCAAGGATCCGGAAGCATCCATCATGCCGGATGATTTCAAAACACTCTTGCCCGTCACTGCCGGAGAATGAAAGCGGAAAAGAGCATATATTTTGAGAACCTTGACGGCTTAAGGGCGATGGCGTTCACGATGGTGTTCCTGTTCCACTTTTTTGCCTACATCCCCTTTGTGGCGCACACAGCATTCGGAGAGACACTCAAGACATTTATACTCGAAGGGCATTTGGGGGTGAATCTGTTTTTCGTCCTGAGCGGCTTTTTGATCACTTACCTGCTGATCGCCGAAAAAGAGCAAAGCGGACGGATCAATGTCCGGTATTTTTACATTCGCAGGATCCTGAGGATCTGGCCGCTCTATTTCCTCGTGGTGCTGTCGGGTTTTTTTATTTATCCCTTGCTTACACATCAGTTTGCATGGAGCGGTATAAGAGAGCACCTGCCTTATTATGTGTTCTTTACAGGCAATTTCGATCGTGTGTTCACTGGCTTTGCGGGAGTAGGGAACGATGCGCTGGGCGTGCTATGGTCTGTAGCGGTGGAAGAGCAGTTCTACATTTTCTGGCCGCTGGTGATGATGCTTGTCGATAAAAAATACTATGTGCCGATATGCCTGGCTGTCATCGCAACCTCGCTGGTATACCGTTATGCGAATGCAGGAAGCTATGGGAAATTCTATTTCCATACATTCAGCGTTATGTCCGATCTGGCTGTAGGAGCGCTTCTCGCTTTCCAGGCGTTTTATAAAACAAAAGTGTTCCGGTACCTGCAGAATTCTCCTCGCGTCTTCATCGGCTCGGTGTATGTTTTATTATTCATCGCCATCATCTATTTGCAGGATTGGTGGCATCTCAATACGTTTATCCTGGTTTTTGAACGGCTTATCCTTTCCGTGTTTTTTGCATTTATCATTTTTGAGCAATGCTTCGCCCGGTTTTCATTGTTCAAGATCGGAAAGTGGCACTGGTTGGGAAAGACAGGCATTATCTCCTATAGCCTTTATTGCCTGCACATGTACACGATCGTTCTATTGCAGAAGTTTAATATCCTCATGGGCTACGACGGGCTTTCCCATTCGCTGTTCTTCCTGGAAATGATCGTTCTGTACGCCCTTAATTTAGCGGTGGCCTATCTCTCTTACCGTTATTTCGAAAAATTATTTTTGAACCTTAAACAGAAATTCGTCATCGCTCATGCGTAAACAGGTATATGCATTCAGGTACTTCTAAAATATCGGTCATCGTTCCCTCCTACAACCAGGGGCAGTATATCGGGGAAACCCTTGCTTCCCTGGTCGCTCAGAATTATGAGAACCTGGAGATCATCGTGATCGACGGCGGCAGCACCGATCAGACTGTTTCGGTGATCGGGCAATATGCCGGGAAGATCGCATACTGGGTCAGCGAAAAGGACAAGGGGCAAAGCGAGGCCATCAATAAAGGATTTGCAAAGGCAAGCGGCGACATCATCACCTGGCTCAACAGCGATGATCTGTATGAGCCCGGAACCCTGCACAAGGTGACGGCCGCTTTTGAAGCCGATCCATCGCTGACGATCTGGCACGGAAAGTCCCTCTTATTCGGCCATAACAAGCCCTCGCAGGTCATCGGTCTGCCGGCAGACATTGCCCTGCATGAATACTTTCCGTACATGCGATTTCCGCAGCCATCCTCATTCATACGGGCCGAAGCCCTTGCGGCTGTCTTACCGGTAAACGACGCCCTGCATTATGCGATGGATTTCGAGCTGGTGCTCAAGCTGCTTCTGAATGGCGGCAGCATCAGGCGTACGGATGAGCTGCTGTCCCGCTACAGGCTGCATGAATCCTCCAAGTCCAACCAGAACCTGGCATTTCTGAAAGAGTGGAGCAGCGTGGTGGCGAATGTCCTTTATACCATGCCTGCCGGCAGGATTTACCTGGATTACCTGGTGTCTTTGGGACTTGCCGCGAAAGAAAAGCGCCTGGCCTATCCGCATGTTCTGCACTTTGGTGAAAAGGAGCTGGAAGACATTTTTTTACAGCACCTTCACCTCTGTTACCACAGCTATTACCGCGAGGTTGACAGGGCTATGTGCGAAAAGATCAGCGGCTTTATCAAAGCGCATTTCCCCTCCTTTTATACACTAAATAATTACAGGAAATATAATAATAGATTGAAATTTATTCCGAAGTTTGTCTTCCGTTTTATCAGAACGGCCTAGCAAATGTTGTTCTCCATCGTTATACCCACCTATAACAGGGCCAGGATCCTGGAGGAAACCTTATTGAGTGTCCTGGAGCAAACCTATGACGGCTACGAGGTGCTGGTGGTGGACGACGGGAGCACGGATAACACCCGGCAGACGGTGGAAGCCCTGCAGCATCCAAAGATCAGGTATTTTTACAAGCAGAACGAAGAGCGGAGCATCGCCAGGAATTACGGCGCCAACAAGGCGAAGGGTGATTACCTGATCTTCCTGGATTCGGATGATAAAATGGACAGGACACACCTGGAATCGATCCATGCCTTTATCAGTCAAAAGAGCCAGGCACCGGCTTTTATCTTTGCCGGATACCAGATCCTCAATCCCGATCACACCCTCCTGTACTCTTATGGAATGGAGGGATTCTTTAACCCAAGAAAGCTGGTGTATGGCAATTACCTCGGGTGCAGCTCGGTGATCATTCAGAAAGAGCTTTTCAGAAAACATTATTTCAATACCGATAAAAAGCTGATCCTTTTTGAAGACTGGGAGCTGTGGCTGAGGGTGATCACCGTGACGGAGCTGCATTGCTTTCCGGGAAAATCCATTGTCATGATGAATCACGGCGGCCGGAGCGTGCTCAACTATGACGCCTCGCATTTCAATGAGAAGATCCAGCATTTTAAGTCGCACATCCTGCATTCCACCAATATCATCACCAGCTCCTTTGTCAACAGGCTCCTCTTCCTCAATGGCATTTATTCCTATGCGGCCCTGCACATCGCCATGACCGGAAGAGACAAGGGAGTGGCGATAAAATATTTTTTCCTGAGCCTGGTCAATAATCCTTTTTTTATTTTCAGAAAGCGCTGCTACGCGATCATCAAGCATTTATGTTGAGCGCTCCGAAACATATTCTCGTGGTTACCTATTGGAGCTACAAAAGCGCGCTCATCAAAACCTACACGCTGCCTTATGTGGAGCTCATCCGCGATAAGCTGCCTGCAGGAAGCCGGATCTTCCTGATGACCCTCACGCCCGAATCTGAGACGACGGCAACAGATTACGAAGAGCATAAACACATGCTCCAGGACAAGCAGATCCACCTCGTTAATTTTACCTACAGGCCTTTTGGCATAGGGATGGGCCTTAAGCTCATGGGAATTTTGCTGTACCTCGTCCGCTTCGTTGCCCGCGAGAACATTTCGGTGATCCACGCCTGGTGCACTCCCGGAGGGGCGATCGGATACATCCTGTCGCGCTTCACAGGGAGGCCCCTGGTGCTCGACAGCTTCGAGCCCCACGCCGAAAGCATGCTGGAGACCAATACCTGGAAAAAGAGGAGCCTGGCCTACCGCCTCTTGTTCAGGCTGGAGAAGCTCCAGCTCAGGCGCGCATCGGAGGTCATCTGCGCAGCGCCCGGTATGATCGCCTATTCGCAGAAAGTGTACGGCATTACCAAGGCGCGTTATTTCGTAAAGCCGGCCTGCGTCGACCTTACCTTATTCGATCCGAAGAGCGCCCTTCCGGTTTCTGTTCCGGAGCTTGGGGAAAATCCGATCGTATGTGTGTATGCCGGCAAGTTCGGAGATATTTACCTGTCGGGAGAGGTGTTTGACTTTTTTGCGGCGGCCCGCGCGTTTTGGGGAGCGCGCTTTAAGGTATTGCTGCTCACGAATCAGAAGGAGGAAGAGATCCGGGCCTATTGTGACAAGGCTGGACTGCCTTTTGAGACGATCATTAAAAAATTTGTGGCGCATCACGACGTACCTTCCTACATGGCCCTGGGAAGCTTCGGCATCTGCCCGGTAAAGCCCGTGCCTACCAAAAAATACTGTACACCTATCAAGGATGGCGAGTACTGGGCCATGGGCCTTCCGGTGGTGATCACCAGGGATATTTCTATAGACAGCGCGATCATCGAAGAGCAGGAGATCGGCTATGTGCTGAAAGAGCTGAGCGGCAAGGAATATCAGAAAGCCGTGAAGGTGATGGATGCCTTATTGCAGGACCGGCAGCTCCCGGAAAAGATCAGGGCTGTTGCGGAAGCACAGCGCAACTACAGCCTGGCGGAGAAGATTTATGCCACTATCTACGGCCGAAGCTTTTCCGGTTGAGGTAATACAGAATGAACAGCGAGCACATGTAAAACGGGATGCAGGGGATCTTGAGCCTTGCCAGTGCGCCGTAATTGGCGGTGGTGAGCCCTACCGAAAAGGCAAAGAAGATGGCAAAGAGCATCGAGAAGATCAGCAAGGGATGTCCGAAAAATGACTTGAGGAGTGTCGAGATCTTCACTTTGAAGAGAATGTAGAGGCTAAAGGCTAGCATGAAAAAATTTTCCAGGCCCGAGAGGAGCATCACCGGGTTCCTTGCATCCCAGATGAATGGCCGGAACAGCGCCAGGTTCAGGGCTGCCGGGGCTTTCATGAGAATGCCCTGCACCGTCGGCTCGAATTCCCCGATGTTATAGCTGTTGCCACCGTACTGCTCCCGGATAAGGTCCTGCTGTGTTTTCACCGCCTTGTTAAGGACATTGTCGAGACTGTATTCTCCCAGGTACTGGCCGAAATTGCTTAAGACGAATATCACCATGCCGAGGGCGCTCAGCATCAGCACCGGGATGATCACAGCGGCCAATACCTGGTTCTTGATGTTTTTGATGCGGTTGAAAAAGATCCAGATCAAAGAGCCCGGCAACAACGCGAAAAAGAAATAAGGCTTGATGTAGATGAAAATGATGACGGCCCCGATCATCGCCAGCAGGTACTGGATGTTCCGCCGCTTAAGGATCAGGAAGTTATACAGGCCATACACATAAAAGCCGATGGCGCTGAAGGTATAGGTGTCTTTTAAGATCCCCGAGCCCCAGAAAAAGACTGAGGGGACGAAAAAAATGCTCCAGGCAAATTCCCTGGTGAGCTGGGGAAACTGGTCGATGAACACTTCATAAAGCTTCCAGAGGCCGATGAAGCTCAGGCTTGAGAGGATCATCGACGTGACGATAAAGCTCTTGCAGGCGATCAGGCAGATCGGAATAGTCAGCATGACCGTGAACAGAGCGTAGTAATCGTTTGGGCTAAAGCCGAGGCCGCCTCCGTATACGTTCCCAGAAGACAGGATATAGTTGATGTTGTTATGCTTGTAATCCATCATGTCAAAGAATTTTTCAAAATGCCCCTCCAGGATAACATTCACAAACATTTTGGCCGAGGTGTAATAGTTGATCACATCGCCCCCGTCATAGTAGTAAGTGTAGATAAGGCACAGGCTGATACTCCCGATGATCTTGCAGAACAAGGCAGGCAAAAAATACTTGTAATGTGTTTTGCCCTCTATGCGCAGCTTTTTATTTTTATAATAATAGGCTATGTACAGGATCAGCAGAAAATAAAACGGACTTAAGAGCAGATCATAAATATCCAGGTATATTTCCCCCATGCAGGCGTAAAAATATAGATATAAATCCAAATAACCGTGAGCCGGCTCTCCTTTCCTGTCCGGAAGTGCGATTTTAGAGAGCTAAAGCCCCCGGAACCTCCGGAAGCGCCTGTTTTCCGGTGATCCTGAGGGGGAAAATAAAATACCGGGAGCATCACCATCCCGCAATTTTTTTTTATATTTATTAGCACAAATTTTGATGCCGATATGCAAACAATTATAGTGACGGGAGGGGCTGGCTACATAGGATCACACACGATCATTGAACTGCTGAACAAAACCGATTTCAACGTCGTTTCTGTCGACAACTATTCCAATTCCACAGGAAACACCTTCGACCGGATCGAGGCCATCACCGGAAAGAAGGTCAAAAATTTCAACGTCGATATTACCAATTACGAGGCCCTGGAATATGCGCTCAACGCGGTGAAAAATCCCGTAGGCGTGATTCACTTTGCCGCTTTCAAATCGGTTCCCCAGTCGGTGGCCGATCCGCTGCTGTATTACCACAACAACCTGGGCTCCCTGGTGAATATCCTGAAATACTGCCGTGAAAAGCAGATCCGCAACTTCATCTTTTCCTCTTCCTGCTCGGTGTATGGCAATGTGGACAAGCTTCCTGTGACGGAGCAAACGCCTTTTGCCAAAGCCGAATCGCCCTATGCGCAGACCAAGCAGATGGGCGAGGAGATCGTTTCCGATTTTATCAAAAGCGCTGCCTCTTTCAAAGCTGTGCTGCTTCGGTACTTTAACCCGGTAGGCGCTCACAGCTCCGCTCTCAATGGCGAGCTCTCGAATGCAAAGCCCGACAACCTGGTGCCTTACATTACCCTGACAGCGGCAGGCCTTCTTCCCAAGCTTACCGTGTTTGGCGGCGATTACGATACGCGCGACGGCTCCTGCATCCGTGATTACATCCACGTCAGCGATATTGCCGACGCGCACGTGAAGGCCATGAACTACCTTGTCAATGATCAGCAAAAGCAGCCCTGCTCGGTATTCAACCTGGGAACAGGCAATGGGGTGAGCGTGCTGGAAGCCATTCATTCGTTCGAAAAAGTAAGCGGCGAAAAGCTGAACTATGAGGTGGGGCCGCGCCGCGCAGGCGATGTGGTAAAGATCTACGCCAACAACGATTTTGCGAAGAGCGAGCTGGGCTGGAACCCGGAGTACAGCCTCGACGACATGATGCTTACCGCCTGGAAGTGGCAGCTGCATCTCAAACACCATTAACCATATCAACGCATCCCGGACATGGAAAAACGTTTTAAATTCAAGAGCCTTTCTACCTATTCATCCGACGAGTGGATGGCAAACTCCACCAAAAGGTACCGCACCATTTTTGACAAAGCCGAAACCACCTACCTGCGTTTCGAGCTGGCGCTCTATAATAAATTATTTGACGAGGAAGACTGGACCGCCAAATCGGTGGTGACCTGCGAGGAGGTGCTGACCACCGGCAACCGGATCATCTGCACACTCGACTCGGACCTCAAAGTGAGCAAGGATGATAACATCGTGTACATCCGCGATGGCTGGGGAACCCCCAATCCAGGTACTTTCTGGAAGAAAGGAACCTACCAGTGGGTAGCTACCATTGATGGCGTCAACATCGGCTCGCAGCGCTTTTATGTGGAGGATGTCGGCCTCGTTACCAAGAATACAAATCCTTATTTTTCGATCGAGCACGTCAAGCTGTACCACGGGAACGTCGATGGCTGGAACCAGCGCTCGCGCAAGTACCTGAAGACCTTTAACAAGGAAACCACGCAGTATGTGTGGGCGGAGATCCGCATCAAGGTATCGACGCCGCTGGCCTTCAACTACGAGATCTTCCTCAATTACGTGGATGACTCCGGGCAGCACAAAGCCCACCAGAAGAAGACCGGCTACATCGACGCCAACAAAAAGGATTACAGCTATACGCTCGACCTCGGCTGGGGCAATGATGTGCCAGGCTCCTGGAAGGACGATAAGTACGCGCTCGAGATCGTGTTCATGGACGCCCTGATCGGCGCCGTGTCCTTTGATTGCAGCGACAAGGAGGAGGAAGGTCTGTTGCCGCTCATCAGCAGCATCGACCAGGCCATTGCCATCAATTCGGGAAGCTCCAATACGATCGAAGGCAACAAGATCGTGGCTCCTGAAAAAACGCTGGAAGAACTGCTGAAAGAAGTGGATGCGCTCATCGGCCTGGAAGGCGTGAAGAAAAGCATTCATGAGAATATCACGTACCTGAATTTTACCAAGCTCCGCAAGGAAAAAGGCTTCGACGACGGCTCGGTGATCTCCCTGCATTCCGTGTTTACCGGCAATCCGGGCACCGGGAAGACAACCGTGGTGAAAAAGCTCGGCAAGATCTACCAGAAGATGGGCCTGCTGAGCAAAGGCCACGTGTACGAAGTCGACCGCTCGGTGCTGGTAGGAGAGTACATCGGGCAAACAGCGCCGAAAGTGAAAAAGGCGATCGACGAGGCCCGCGGCGGGATCCTGTTTATCGATGAGGCCTATTCCCTGGCACGCTCCGGGGAAGACAGCAAAGATTACGGCAAAGAGGTGATCGAGATCCTCATCAAGGAGATGAGCGACGGTCCCGGCGACCTGGCGGTTGTCGTGGCCGGCTATCCGAAAGAGATGAACATTTTTATCGATAGCAATCCCGGGTTAAAATCACGCTTTTCCGAATACTTCCATTTTGATGACTATTTACCGGAAGAGCTGTACCAGATCGCCTTATATGCCGCAGAGCATAAGCAGCTCACGATTGCCCCCGAGGCGCAGGAATACCTGAAGGAGCAGCTTACAGAGGCCTACCGCAAGCGCGATAACAGCTTTGGCAATGCGCGCTTCGTTTATGGCGTGATCGAAGAGGCCAAGCAGGACATGGGCCTCCGCCTCATGAAGTCGGAAAACATGGATGCGCTGACGAAGGAAGACCTTTCCACCATTACGCTGGCCGATCTTAAAAGTGTGTTCCTGGCCAACGAGAAGAAAAAGCTCAAGCTGCTGGTGAATGAAAAAGACCTGCAGATGGCGCTGGCTGAGCTCAATGAGCTTGTAGGCCTTGACAACATCAAGCAGGATGTGAACGAGCTGGTGAAGCTCATCCGCTTCTACAATGAGATCGGAAAAGATGTGGTGAACAAATTTTCGCTGCACTCCGTATTCACCGGGAATCCTGGTACAGGCAAAACAACGCTCGCCCGCATCATTGCCAAGATCTACAAATCGCTGGGCCTGCTGGAAAGAGGCCATGTGGTGGAAGTGGACCGGGAAGGCCTGATCGCCGGCTATACGGGGCAAACCGCTATCAAAACACAGGAAAGGATCGACGCCGCGATGGGTGGGATCCTCTTTATCGACGAGGCTTACGCTTTAGCGGAAGGCAGCGGGTTCGGGCAGGAGGCCATCGAGGTGATCCTGAAGCGTATGGAGGACAAGCGCGGGCAGTTCGGCGTGATTGTGGCCGGTTACCCGGAAAACATGCACCATTTTATCGAGATGAACCCGGGCCTCAAATCCCGTTTCGACAAAACCTACGCCTTCAGCGATTACGAGCCGGAGCAGCTGATCACCATCGCGAAGAACCTGCTGAAGAAAGAAGGCCTTGTCCCTGATGAGGAGGCGCTGGCGCATCTCAGCAGGCACTTTCAGGAGCTCGTGGAGCGGAAGGACAAGTTCTTCGGGAATGCCCGCACCGTCAGGCAGATCGTCGGCGAGTGCGTGATGAAGCAGAACCTGCGGATGGCCTCTATTCCGGCCAGCGAGCGGAAGCCGGAAGACCTGACCACGCTGACCCTGGAGGACGTGAAGCATTTTACGACCGATGGCTCAGGACGGAGCACACTGGGTTTCAGGTATGGAGCACAGTAAAGATCGCACCGGCGGTTTTGGGTCACGCTGTATCATGATCCATCATCCGTTGTTGTCCGGGGCTCTTGAAGTCAGGGAACCGATCTCGCGTCGTCCGGTAATTAAATAATGTCAGTAAGCAATTAGTTATATAGTTATTTTTAGATGAAAAAAGTTTTAAAGTCGGGTTTAATCAAGTTGTTGTCCATCGATGCGGTTGGCAATCTATCGAAGAAGCTTTCCAGCTTTTTCTGGAAGATCAAATACCAGAGAGACCTGATCGAGCGTAAAGAGTCCGAGGCTCAGATCCATAAGTTGGCGGAAAGCCTTTTCAAAGATAAGACCGTTTTGCATGGTCCCTTCCAGGGGCTTAAATACCCTGGCTTCCGTTCGAGGAACAGCTCCCTCAACTCCAAGCTGATCGGAAGCTACGAAACTGAGCTGCACGGGGTGTTCGAAGAGATCATTAAAACGGATTATACACAGATCCTCGATATCGGCTGTGCGGAAGGCTACTATGCGGTCGGCCTGGCGCTGAAAATGCCGGGCGTAAAGGTGCTCGCCTACGACATCGAAGCGGAAGCGCGCCAGCTGACGGGCGACATGGCAAGGCTGAACAAGGTGGCGGACCGCGTCAGAATAGAAGCATCCTGCACGGAGGAAACGCTGAAAAATTTCGCCTTCGACAAGCGCTCGCTCATCATCAGCGATTGCGAAGGATACGAAAGGTATCTGTTTACGGAAAAGAACCTGGCGAATCTGAAGAATACGGATATCCTCATTGAAACCCACGATTGGGTAAACATCAATATCTCCACCAACCTGGAAAACCTGTTTGCCAAAACACACGATGTGGAGATCATCCGGAGCATCGGCGACGTGCTGAAAGCCAAGCATTACAAATACGACGAGCTTGCCAATGAAACGCTGGAAACCAAATACCGCATCTTCGAAGAGGGCAGGGGCTTCACCGACGAATGGCTCTGGATCAAAGCGCGGAGACCATCAATAGGCTAACCTGGTAAAGCTCAGGTTCTGCGAGTTATAGATCAGAAACGTATTGGCCAGCACGCTTCTTTCCAGGATCACCTGCAGAGCTTCATGTGCCATCAGGCTTCCGATGATAGCAGGCAGGGTGCCAAGAACGCCATTCTCCGAGCAGTCCGGCACCTCCTCCGGAGCGGGCGGCTCAGGAAAAAGGTCCCGTAGATTCCTGCTTCCTTTAAGATTGAAAACAGCGAGCTGACCTTCATAGCCCAGGATGCTGCCGTAGACCAGCGGCTTGTCGAGCTTCACACAGGCATCGTTCACACTGTAGCGCGTTGCAAAATTGTCGCAGCCGTCAACGATCAGATCGTAGGGCGATAGCAGAGATTCCACATTTTCCTCGTTCAGCATCTGGCTATGCGCCCTGAGAACGATAGAAGGATTTTGTGCAGAGAGCCTTTGCAAAGCGACCTCCGCTTTTAATCTCCCTGCATCATCCGGTGTATAAAGTATCTGGCGATGCAGGTTCGACACTTCCACCACATCGAAATCAATGATGCCGATCGTTCCGACACCCGCCGCCGTGAGGTATTGCAGAACGGGACATCCGAGCCCGCCCGCTCCTACAACCGCCACTTTGCTGCCTTTGATCTTCAGCTGGCCATGAATGCCGATGTCGTCCAGCATGATCTGCTTCCGGTACCTGTTAAATTCTTCTTTGCTTAGCATGTGCTTAAACGTTTATCCCAATCTTTATATACAGGCTCGTAGCCGGCCTGCCTGATCAGGGCACTGATGTCCCCTGCGCTTCTGTTGTCGCAGATCTCGAACTGCTCCAGCGATCCGGGCTCAACCGTATAGCCTCCCGGGTTGGTCCTGGAGCCTGCGCTCATGCTCGTGGTGCCCAAGGGAATGATGTGGTTCCTCAGATGTTCCGATTCGCGCGTCGAAACCGACAGCTCGACGTCTTCCTGGAAAAGCCGGTAGGCGCATAAAAGCTGAACCAGCTCCCTGTCTGTGACGATCACATTCGGTTCGATGATGCCCTCCGCCGGGCGCATGCGCGGAAAGGAAACGGAATATTTTGTCTGCCAGTAAGTCTTTTGAAGGTATTCCAGGTGCAAGGCGCAGAACAGAGAATCCACGCGCCAGTCCTCCAGACCCAATAAAATTCCAAGCCCGATCTTGTGAATGCCTGCCCGGCCGATCCGGTCGGGAGTTTCAAGCCTGTACTCAAAGTTGGACTTCTTCCCTTTCGGGTGATACTGTTTGTAAACCTCCCGGTGATAGGTTTCCTGGTATACAAGGATCGAATGCACGCCGGCTTCGTGAAGTGTTTTGTACTCCGGGCTTTCCAGGGGCTGTACCTCTATGGAAATGTTGGCGAAGTGCGCCTGGAGCAGCTCAACCGCATGCTTGATATACGCTGCATGTACGCTGTGGTTGGCTTCGCCGGTCACCAGCAAAATGTGATTGAAGCCCTGTTTTTTCAGGTGGGCCGCTTCCTGCAGGATCTCTGCATCCGTTAAGGTTTTGCGCTTCACCTTATTGTCGAGGCTGAAGCCGCAATAAGTGCAGATGTTGTTGCATTCATTGCTTAAATACAAAGGCGCATACAGCTGTATGGTTTTTCCGAAGCGTTTGACGCTGAGCTCATGGCTCAGTCTTGCCATCTGTTCGAGGTATGCGCCGGCCGCTGGCGACAGGAGCGCCTTGAAATCTTCGGACGTCCGTTTTGGGGATGCCAGAGCACGCTCCACATCAGCTGAGGTTTTGGAGTAGAGCGAGCTCTTCTGGTCTTCCCAGCTCCGGCTTTCGAACAGCGTTTTGAAACTCATGTGATCCTGTTTTTTTCTTTGCGCCGCTGAGTGCCCATCTGCGAGCGTTGTTTTTTTTTCTCGCAGATTTTCGCGGATTTTCTCGCAGATTTCCGCAGAGTTTTCTAATCCTGTTTTTCTTCTGCGACTATTTGCGTATTCATTTGCGTGACTCTGCGAGAATAGTGCTGCTATAAATTATTTACAATACGTATTATCGAGTCTTTTAATGATGAGGAGTTAAAATTGATTAATAAGCCAAGTTTTTTGTTTGAAAGCTTTAAATAAGTCAATAGTTGTTTGTGGTGAACATCTGTTAAAGTCTCTACCGATTTGACTTCAATAATGACCAGATCATTTACAAGAATATCCAACCGAAAGCCCACATCCATTTTGATATCGGCATAGACCATTGGAACTCCAAGTTGAACCTTTACATCATAGCCTTCCTGTCTTAATTCATAGGCTAATGCCGTTTCATAAACAGATTCGAGTAAACCAGGGCCTAAGGCTGAATGAACTTTAAATGCAGCACCTCTGATAGCGTAGGATATGTCATTTTCTGTCATGATGTTTTGTTTTTTGTTATTTTTTCTTTGAAGTTCCTGGGATTTTATAGTAAGTTATATTAAATTCTTATTATTCTTACCAATTTTCACAGATTTATTTTGTATGTTCTCTTCTGCGGTCATCTGCGTATTCATTTGCGTGACTCTGCGAGAGCTGTTTTGTTCTTTTCCCGCAGATTTTCGCAGAGTTATTATATGTTCTCTTCTGCGATCATCTGCGTATTCATTTGCGTGACTCTGCGAGAACAGTGTCTGCTAAATTTTTCTCGTACATTTTCGCAGAGCTTTCTAATCCTGTTTTTTCTTCACACTCTATGAAAACATCTTCTAATTCATCTATAAGGTTTATCCTATTCATTTAAAAATCCCGTTAGCGGGCTCGTAGCGGAGGCTGTGTGTCTCGCACCGGCTAAGCCCGCTTTGTAGGCGATCCGCCCGGCGATGACAGCCTGCTTAAACGCAAGCGCCATGTCGCTGCTTTGCCTCGACGAGGCAATGGCGGTATTCACCAGGACAGCGTCGGCTCCCATCTCCATCGCTTTGGCAGCATGGGAAGGTGAGCCGATTCCCGCATCCACAATCACCGGCACCTTGCTTTGCTCGATGATGATCTCTAAAAAATCTTCCGTCTTCAAGCCCTTATTGCTTCCTATAGGAGAGCCCAGGGGCATGACCGCAGCCGTGCCGGCATCCTCCAGGCGCTTGCACAACACCGGGTCGGCGTGAATGTAGGGAAGAACGATAAAGCCCATCTTCGCCAGCTCTTCTGTGGCTTTCAGCGTTTCAACGGCGTCGGGCATCAGGTAGCGCGGGTCGGGATGGATCTCCAGCTTAAGCCAGTTGGTTTCCAGAGCCTCCCTTGCCAGCTGGGCGGCAAACACAGCCTCTTTGGCATTGCGTACGCCCGAGGTGTTGGGCCATAGTTTGACTTGCGCTTTTTTTAAAGCCTCCAGCAGATCATCGTCCGGCGCTTCGGTGTCGATCCGCTTCAACGCGACCGTTACCATTTCGGTTCCCGACGCGATGATGGATTCATACATTTCCTGGCT
>Ga0233425_10003935_pt1 | contig 25863 bp, 25 predicted proteins | sample Watercolumn_Towu_2_FD_181712 | JGI IMG/M metagenome (GOLD analysis project Ga0233425, IMG submission 181712) | Freshwater microbial communities from Lake Towuti, South Sulawesi, Indonesia - Watercolumn_Towuti2014_140_MG | ecosystem: Environmental > Aquatic > Freshwater > Lake | place... | reverse complement strand
CCGGAGGGAACGGGCGGTTATAAGTTATTTTCGTATTAATTCCCATGCCCTGCCAAGGGCATGGCACAACCAAAGATGAAAATAGAGCAGAGCCCCCGGGAGATCTCGGATTCTATTTTCGTATTAAAACATCACCTGAATAATGGCCTTGTTTCTTAGCTGTTTAACCCACTGGTCAAAACGACGTTCGGCCTCCTCTTGGAACAGCTTTTCATGGATCTCGTCTTTGACATCTTCCAGAGTAACCGGTCTATTGTCCTGAATGGCGATAACCTTTATAATCTGCCATCCCTGAGGATAGGGCAGAACTTGACTAAACTCTCCTGGCTTCATCTTGGAGATGGTCTCTCGGAGTGTGGGGTCAAGTTCTTTCCAGCCGAACAGTCCCATATCTCCTCCCTGGGCCGCCGAAAAACCCTGTGAAAACATTCTGGCCAATTCCGGAAAATTTTCTCCTCTTTTCAGGCGATCCCAGATTCCCTGGGCCTTTTCTTTCAATTTATCCCTCTCCCCCTGGGAGGCCTTTTCCGGATATAAGAGGATGATTTCACCCAGCCGGACCCCTTCTTTTCTCTGGAACTTGGTTTTGTTATTCTCAAAATACTCCTTCAGCTTCTGCTCTGGAACGACTATTCTGCTGCCGATTTCACGGGACATCAAACGGACCCTCTGCAACTGCTCCATTAATCTTTTTCTCAGATCCGCTTCTGTCAAGCCTCCTCTGGCTAAAGCAGCTGAAAAATGTTCGGGATTGGTCAACCCTTGTTCCGCCCTGAGCCGGGAGAGGGCCTTATCCAGGTCATCTTTAGAGATCTGAATGCCAAGGCGTTTGACCTGTTCCTCCGTCAGCTTTTGGTCTATCAATTGGAATAATATCTGTTTTTGAACTTCCTCTTGATTTCCCTTGGCCTGCTCACTGGGAGGATGGATCTTCATGAATTTATCCAATTCATGGGCCGTTATGATTTCATTATTGACAATGGCCACAATCCGGTTGGCCACCTCGGCAGATCCCCTTTCAGTGATTCCGCCTAAAAACAAAAATAAGACCCCGGCAATGAATATTTTTTTCATTTCACACCTGCAAAGAAGGCCCTCCTTTCAGGACCTTCATCAATTAAGTAACGATCTGTGTCTAATTAATCGCCAATTTCGTAGCCGGCCTTTTGCAAGGCGGCCATGACCTCATTTTTCTTATCAGCCTTCAGGCGGATATAAACCCGCAGCAAATCAGTTGTCCGCCGAGGAAGGGAAAACATGCTGAGGAGGGTGGCGCCACAACTTTCGATAATAGCGACGATCTTCCCGAAGGTTCCCGCCTCCAGATCAACATTCTCCAAGGAGATAATTTCCCGCTTGGCATCTTTCCCGAAAAGCTGCATCATCGCCCTGGAAATATGGGTCTCCGTCACGATGCCGACCAGACGGCCCTGATCGTCGACCACCGGGAAGGCGCCGATATCTTTCTCCGTGCCTAAAGCAATGGCCTCGAGCACCGTATTTTCCGGGGAAAGGGTCAAGACATTTTTTTTCATCAGGTCCTTGACCTTAATCTGCATGATTAAATAATTTAACTCATGGATACTTAAAGAAGTCGCCGAAGAAGGGGCGGCCTCGATAAGATTGCGTAAGGTAATGATCCCGACCAGCCGGCCTTTTTGGACCACAGGCAGACGTCGAATCTTGTTCTCCTTCATGATCTTCTGGGCCTCAACGGCAGAAGTATCCGGGGTTACCGTAATTGGATCCTTGGTCATCCAATGCTTAATCTTCATACCGGCCTGATTCCTTCTTCAAACTTTACCGCTTTCGATTAATTTCGAAGCAGGTTATCGCCTACCTTCCATATCGGATTAAGATTATTACCAAAATTATTCCTACCGGTCAACAGCAAATCCGGCCTTTTCCGCTTAAACACTGTAAAAAGTCATGGCCGGCAATTCGACGCAGGTCAATTTATTTCCATAGACCGCCCCGGTATCGATGCCCACTTTGTTATGGAAGACAAAGGGTTCCGGAAAAGGTGTATGGCCGAAAATGACCGTCTTGCCGAAATTGGTCTTCGAATAATAGAATTCTTCGCGAATCCAGAGGAGATCAAAGAGGTCCTGACGCTCCAGGGCTATTCCTCGACGCAGTCCGGCATGAACGAAAATATAGTCATCCGATTCGAAATAGGGCTGACAGGAGCGATAAAAGTCCAAATGATCCGCCGGAAAGACTTTTTTGGGATCTTGAAGATATTGAAGGCGTCCTTCCCCAAGATAGCTGTTCAAGGTTTTCTGGCCGCCGTTGAAGAGAAAAGGATTGATATTCTTGCCGCTGAGATACTCGAGCAGCATATGTTCATGGTTGCCGAGCAGAAAAACCGTGGAAGGCATTTCCTTTTTGAGTTCTATTAAGTAATCAATCACCTCTTTGGAACGCTCTCCTCGATCGATATAATCCCCGATAAAAACAAGGCGGTCATGTTCCGGCCTTATTTTTATTTTTTTCATAAGGCTGACCAGCTTGCCGTAAGAGCCGTGGATATCGCCAACAGCTAAAATTCTTTCCATTTTTCAAATCCACCTTAAGAAACTGGGGCTTCGGCGCTGATCCAACCGAAGGAGTCCGGCCTGCTCGGCCCAATCCAGGGCCTGACGATATTCTTCGGGATAGAGCCGGCGATTGATCAGGGGATGTCCGGGGGCTTGTCCGCAGGGCCGATATTGATTCATAACGTTCACATAGGTTTGGGGAGACAATTCCTGGGCGATAAACTCCATGATTTCTTTGGTCCCGGCAACTTCATTGGGCATGACCAGATGGCGAATCAAGAGGCCTCGTTCGGCAATCCCCTGTCGATTGAGGATTAACTCCCCGACCTGGCGATGCATTTCCTTAAGGGCCCTTCGGGCCGTTGAAGGATAATCAGGGGCTACGGCCAGTTCCGCCGCTATAGCCGAATCCCAAAATTTAAAATCCGGCATATAGATATCGACAATATGATCCAGAAGGTGCAGGGTATCCAGACTTTCGTACCCCCCGCAGTTATAAACCAGAGGAATAGCCAGGCCCCGGGGGATGGCCGTCAACAAAGCCCGGAGCAAAAAAGGGATGACATGGGACGGGGTCACCCAGTTAATGTTATGGCAACCCAGGGTCTGGAGATGGAGCATCTGCTCCGCCAGACGTTCCGGAGGACTCTCTCGCCCTTCCCCCAGATGACTTAGTTCATAATTTTGGCAGAAAATGCATCCCAGATTGCAGAAGGCCAAAAAGATGGTCCCGGAGCCGTATTGCCCGACGAGTGGATCCTCTTCCCCCAAATGTGGCCCTACACTGGAAACCAGGGCCGTCCGGCCGGTCCGGCAAAAACCCAATTCACCGTCCAGGCGATTAATCCCGCAATTTCTCGGACAGAGCCGGCAGGCCTTAAGGATTTCCCAGGCCTCCTCCGCCTTTCGGGCCAAGGCCCCGGTTTCATATTCTTTCAGATACGAAGGCGGCAAATCCTTCTTCCTTTTCCCGTGCCCTCGGATAACCCGGGGGAACCTGACTCTCCGACCCCAGGGTCCCACGGAAAACCTCGAGACGGTTTCGCCGGACTCCCAACTCCGAACGATCGTTTCCTTAACCCGTTCCCATCCGGAAATTTAAATCTCCGGATGGAAGCAACCTGTATGTTAACACAACTTTCCTCCCAGGAAAAGTCTAACTAAACATATTTGAAATTTTGGCGTCTGGGGATCTTTTTTTTTAAGCTGTCCAAAGGTTACCCAGAGGGAAACCGAGACCCTCTCTGAAGGAGTGGGGCTGAGCAGGTCTTCATGCGAAGAAAATCCGGTCCTGTCGGCTTCCGAATCGAAGCCTCTTTCAAAGGTTGACCTGGTCGACCGGCTCATAAAACAAGATCCCCAGACGCCTAGCCAAATGTTAGGAATAAATCCTCAGATGTTATAGTGTAAGCCACTAAAGGAATTTTTCTATTTCTTTTTAATACGTTATTGCCGGAAGACTTTTATTTTTGGTTGATTTTTGATCCGATTTATTATACGTTCCAGATTACCGTTTCCTGACATTCGCCAGGACGCTATTCGTTACATCGCTATCGGCTGGGAGGGCCTTGAATGGGAAAAGGGACCATTAGGGTTGCCATCTGCGGAGTGGGAAACTGTGCCAGCGCCTTGATCCAAGGGATTGAATTCTACCGGCAAAATCCCCATATTCAAGAAGGATTGATGCATAAAAAGTTGGGGGGCTATCTTCCGGAAGACATCCGGATCGTGGCGGCCTTTGATATCGACCGCCGCAAAGTGGGGCACCCCCTGGAAGACGCCGCCTTAGCCCCTCCGAACTGTACCTATCCCATCTGGCCTAAACTCCCCCCTTCGGAAGTCATTGTCCGGATGGGCCCGATCCTGGATGGAGTGGCCTCCCATATGAAAGACTATCCGGCGGAACGGACCTTTCTTCCCGCCGAACAGGAGCCGGTGGATGTTGAAAAAATCCTCAAAGAAACAGGGGCCGAAATCCTCCTCAATTATTTGCCGGTCGGCTCCGCCGCCGCCGTCCGCTATTATGCCCAATGCTGCCTGAATAGCGGGGTCAGTTTGATTAACTGCATGCCCGAATTTATCGCCTCCGATCCCCTGTGGGCCGAAGAATTTATTCGCCGGGGTATCCCTCTGATCGGAGATGATATCAAATCCCAGATCGGGGCCACCATTATCCATCGGGTTCTGGCCCGCCTCTTCGAAGAGCGAGGGGTCAAGATCAAACGGACCTATCAATTGAATACGGGAGGCAATACCGATTTTCTGAATATGCTGGAGAGAAGCCGGTTAAAAAATAAAAAAATCTCCAAAACTGATGCGGTCCAGTCCCAATTGCGTGAACCTTTAGACGAAGAAAATATCCACATCGGCCCCAGCGATTATGTCCCCTGGCAGGGGGATAATAAGGTCTGTTTCCTGAGGCTGGAAGCGGTCAATTTTTGCGGCGTTCCCTTCGAACTGGAGGCCCGCTTATCTGTCCAGGATTCCCCGAACAGTGCCGGGGTGGCCATAGATGCCATCCGCTACTGCCGGCTGGCCCGCGATCGCGGTGAAAAGGGGGTCTTACTCCCTGTTTCAGCCTATTTCATGAAGCACCCTCCGGTCCAGATGGAGGAAGGGGATGCCCGACGGCTGATAGAAGAATATCTAACCCTATCGGCTTAAGGCTTGAAAGGAAATTGGGCCTTCAGGCCATCGGCTTCGGGCTTGGGGCTTTTAACCAATCACTTGAGTTGATGGAAGGGCAGATTTTGTGCTTCGTGAAAGCAAATTCGGGAACAGCTATCTTAAATGGGTCCAGTCAATTCCCGTCCCCCTATTTCAAAGCCTGTCCGTTAAACCTAATCACCTGACGTTCTTAGCCCTTATTTTCAGCCTGATCACAGTCCCGGCTTATCTCCATTCCCTCTGGCTGGGAGGAATCATGGTCCTTTTATCGGGCTTGGTCGACACCCTGGACGGGGGGCTGGCCCGTCGGACTAATCAACAGACCAAGGCTGGGGCCTTTCTGGATTCGGTCTTCGATCGATACAGTGACTTCCTGACGCTTCTGGGGATCTGGCTTTTTTTTCAGTTTCACCCGATCCCCTTGCAGTTCCTGATCACACCCCTGCTCTTTTTTATTTTAAGCGGTTCTTTTATGGTAAGTTATACCCGGGCCCGGGGAGAGGGATTAGGGCAATCGGTCTCTATCGGCCTTTTTGAAAGGGCCGAAAGGGTGGCCTGTCTTGGGGGAGGGTCGATAATGAACGATCTTTTAATCCTCCTCTTTCCTTCTCAGGTCTGGTTGAGAGAGGGGCTCTTTTTTATCCCCCTCCTTGTCCTGCTGGCCTTAGGAACCCACATCACGGCTTATCAACGCCTGGCCTACCTGCTTAAAAAACTCTAAGAAACGATTACGTTGACTTAACAATGACCTTGCCCGGACGATTTTACGGAATTTGATGTCGAGAGTGTCAATCCTGGGTGAGGGCCTTCACCATCAAGGTCTTGAGGGTAGCCAGAGTCTTGGCCAATTCCTCCATTTCTTCACTCTTAAAATCCTTAAAAACCTTTTCCATCTCCTCTTGCAGCAGTTTGCGACCCGACTCCATCAGATTCTTGCCCTCACGGGTAATCGCGATTTTAATGACCCGACGATCTTTCGGTTCAGAGGTCCGGATGACCATCCCTTCTTGAACCAGCCGTTCGATAAGGGGGGTCATATTGGGCTTAGAGACATTCAAACGTTTTCCGATTTCTGAAACCCACAGAGGACCGAAACGCAATAAAACCCCTAACACCTGATAATGAAGGATCGAGAAGGCCGCCGGGTTGTTTTGGTGCCAACCGTCCCGAACCAGTTTAAGTAAAAGGGTATGGGTGGTCAGAAGATCAATGACCAAATTATTCCAGGATTCTTTGTTCATTGTCTTTCAATCTTTAGAAGACCATAATTGGGGGATGTGTCCAATATTAACAGTCTCATAATTATATAGACATACAACTTTTTATAAAGTGCAAAAACTCTGGCCCCCGGCTTTCGAGACTGTGTCGTAATAGCACAAAAACCCGCTGAGGTCGTCATACCGGCGAAAGCCGGTATCCAGAACTTATTGAAAATCCTGGATTCCGTGTCGCGCTTTGCTTGCACGGAATGACGGAAATGACATTGTGACACAACCTCTTCACCGGGGTGACGAGCAGGCGCAAAATTGTGAATCGTCATTCCGAATTCGATCCGGTTCACGAATGTGAACCTCCTCATTAGGTCGGCAAAGCCGACCGGCCGGAATCCAGTAACTTTATGTTTATTTACTACGAAAATAGAGTTTGAGGCCAATCAAGGCCCTCCGATATTTTCATGTTTCGTGGTGCCACGCCCCCAAAGGCGGGGCATGACGGATTAATCCGAAAATAGGCTGTGGAGCCTTCTGTGCCTATTTTCATCTTTGGTGGTGTCACGCCACTGGCGTGGCATGACGGCTTAATATGAGACCCTTAATATCTCGGATAATAGAAGACACATTTCTCACTCCCGACAGAAAGACAAGAAAGGAAGTGGGTTGGCTCTTATAACAGGGTTCGATTATAACGAGCCCTCCTTTCAAGTCAACTAAATTTTCTTTCCCTTTTACCCTTGACCCTTACCATCTCTTAACTTATACTCATTCCACAAAAATGGGCGGGGCGCTCCAGAACTTTTCAAAAGTGGCCAACCCTTTCGTTCGGCTTAAAGCGGACAGGCCATGTCTCATTGTTTTCTGAATTTCACCTGTGATCGAATCAAGGAGGTTTAACCGGCTCATGACATCCTCTCCATCCATGGACCTCACCGAGGAACGCTACAAGGCCTTCATGGAAAACATCGATGACGGAGTCTATGAAACGGACCTCCAGGGGAATTTCACCTTCTTCAATCCGGCCCTCTGCGAGGTCTTTGGTTTTCCCTTCATGAATCTCCAGGGTCAAAATTTCAGCCGGTTTATGGATCAGATCCACGCCAAAGAGGTCTTCGACGTTTTCAATAAAATCTTCAGGACCGGCAACGGAGTCAAAGATCTCGTCTGGGAGATCATCGATCAGCACGGGGAGAAACGGATCATCGAGTTGTCGGCCAACTTGATTCTGAACCGGGAAGGCCAGGGCATCGGATTCCGCGGCATCGCCAGAAACGTTACCGAGCGGTCCAAAGCCCAAGAGAAACTCAAGGAATCGGAAATCCGTCTTCAATGTGCCTATGAGGCCAGCCGGGTGGCCGAAAAACAATATAAAACCCTTTTGGACTTTGTCCCTTATCCGATGGTCGTTTTCACCCCTAACGGAGAGGTCACCTATTTGAACCCGGCTTTTACTCTGGTCTTTGGTTGGACCCTCGGCGAATTGGAGGGGAGGACCATCCCCTATCTTCCTCCGGGATTCGAAGGGGAAACCCTGGTTAATATCCGCAGACTTTTAAGGGAAAAGATGATCCCCCGGATCATGACCAAACGAATGACCAAAGACGGGCGTATCCTCGATGTTATGATTCGCGGGGCCACATTTTCCCAAACCGAAGAACTCCCCGGAGGTGTTCTGGTTATTTTCCGAGACATCACCCAGGAGAAAAAACAGGCCGATACCAATGCCGCCATTCTCCGAATCAGCACAGCCCTCCCTAACTATCCGGACCTGGAAGAATTACTCGACTATATCAGCAGAGAGATTAAAGACCTGCTCAATGTGGAAGGGGCCGTAGTGCTTCTTTTAGATGAAGAGAAGAAAGAAATCTATTTCCTGGGGGCGGCCTATGATGATCAGGGCGCCCAAAAGAAGGCCAAGGAAGTGCGCTTCCCGGCGCACCTCGGTGTCTCCGGCGAGGTGATTAGAACCGGCAAACCGATCATTGTCCCGGACACGGGCAAGAACCCCCACTACTATACGGGTGTGGATCAGCAGATGAATTTCCGTTCCAAAACCATTCTGGATGTGCCCTTGCACAGCCGGGATCGGATTATCGGGGTCCTCTGCGCCATCAATAAAAAATCGGGCCCCTTTGATGAGACGGATGTGGAATTGCTTAGTCTGATTTCCGGCACCGTAGCCTTGTCCATTGAAAATGCCCGCTTTGCCAACGAAATCAGGAAGGCCTATCAGGAAGTGAGCAGCCTTAACCGGGCTAAGGACAGGGCCATTCATCGCCTTTCGCATGAACTCAGGACGCCCGTCTCCGTCCTCCTGGCTTCTCTCCGGCTCCTTTCCCGGAAACTGAGCGCCCTGCCGAATAAAGACTGGGAAAAAACCATGGAACGGGCCGAACGAAACCTGAACCGGCTTCTGGACATCCAGTATGAAGTCCAGGATATCATGCAGGATGCCGACTCCCAAACCGGCCAACTTCTTCATCTCCTTCTGGAGCAGGCCGTCGATGCCCTGGAAACTTTTTTTACCCAAGAGGTTGGGGAAGGGGCCCTGGTGGAAGCCGTCCGGAAAAAAATTGATGATATCTATTATCCGAAAATCAGCACCCTGACCGAGATCAGCCTGGATGAATTTATCGTCCAACGGATTGAGGCCAAGGCTCCGGCCTTTGCCCATCGTCGTCTTGAAATGGAAACCTTGCTTTCGCCGGTGCCCAAGATCTGTCTTCCGGAAGAGGTCCTCCAAAAAGTCTTCGACGGTCTATTACGAAACGCCATTGAAGCTACCCCTGATGAAGGCAAAATAACGGTAGTCGTGGGACCTAAAGGAGAAGGGGCGGAATTGCGGATTGAGGACAAAGGGGTCGGGATCACCGGGGAGAATCAGAGCCGTATTTTTGAGGGATTTTTCAGCACCCAGGAGACCATGACCTACTCCTCTAAAAATCCCTATGATTTCGGTGCCGGCGGCAAAGGGGCCGATCTGTTGAGGATGAGGATCTTTAGCGAGCGCTACCATTTCAAATTAGAGATGTCTTCCTCCCGATGCCTCCATATCCCCAAAGATGGTGACGAGTGTCCCGGCCAGATCAGCCGCTGTCCCTTCTGTACCCAAAAAGAAGATTGCCACCGATCCGGGGGAACAATCTTTTCCCTCTATTTTTCCCCTACCCCGCCATCGGGGTGCAGTGCGAGTGAAAAATTGGATGAATAATTTTTTTGAAGAATTTTGTTCAGCACCAATTTTTTCGCAACTGAATAAATCTGGAATAGTTTTCTAAACAACTTGATTGTTTATTGCATATTGAAACAAATTTGCTATACTAAATCAAATCTTCTTGTCAAGGAGAGCTAAATGAATGATATATCCTTAGAATCCATTAAGATCCGCCTTCAGGAACTGCCAGCGGAGATGATAAAAGAGGTCTCCGATTTTATAGACTTCTTGGCTATCAAGAAAAAAGAGAGGGTAAAAAAATCGAACAAAGAAAAACTTCTGGAGGTTTCTGTCTGGAGCAAAAAAGATATCCGGATTTTTGAAACCATAAGGGAGGATGTGAACAAATGGATCGTAAAAGAGTATTAATCGACACGTCAATTATTATTGATCATCTACGGAAAGGGGACAAAAAGAAGAGCCTTTTATATAAAACTATTGAAAAAAACAAGCTTTATATTTCTTCCGTCAGCGTTTTCGAATTATATGCAGGGGCTATCGATGAAAGAAAGACAAAGGATATCGAAATTATTTTAAGAGCTTTGGAACCCATTCCTTTTTCCGCTGAAATGGGCAGAAGGGCCGGAAAGCTATATATCTCCCTGAAAAAAGAAAACCTTTTACTTGAAATAAGGGACTTGTTAATTGGAGCGACGGCCATTACCTGGTCTCTTCCGCTTCTTACTTTGAATAAAAAACATTTTAATCGAATGCAGGAAATCACTCTTTATAACCTCTAGATAGATCAATCCTCCTCCGGTTCAATTCGTCTCTTGTTCCCAAAAGTATTCTCTTGATTAACGCTTGGGCGATGGCGATCTTGTAGGTATTACGACTAAGGGGCCTAGCCCCTTCTAAAGCCAAGGCCGCTGCCTGAGCGGCTGTTTCCTCATCCAGGAACCGGTCCTGCAAAAATATCTCCGCCGCCTTGGCTCGCACCGGGAAAGAGGCCAAAGCGCCAAAGGCTAAACGGGCTTCATGACAAATCCCATCAGTCTTGGTGATTATCGCGGCCAGACTGACCACGGCAAAATCAATGGGTTTTCGGAAAGTGAATTTGATCCAGTCTTGACGGGCCTCTTCCGGTGGGAGAGGAATTTCGATTTCAGTCAGGATCTCGTCCCCTTGTTTGTTAAGACCCATGGGATGGTATAAATCAGACGCGGCGATTTTTCTAGATCCTTTTGGACCAATTAAAACTAATTGTGCGTCGAGGGCCGCCAGGGCCACGGCCGTATCCGAAGGACAGACGGCAAAACATTTTCTCCCGCCCAAGACGGCATGATAACGGTTGTCCCCTTTGAGCGCCGGACAAGCCCCTTTCTCTTTTCGAGGGCAGTTAAGACGGCCTCCCAGATGATCCGGATAGCGATAATACCAGCAACGCACCTCCTGGCAAAGATTACCGCCTAGGGTGGCGGCGTTTCGAATTTGAGGGGAGGCCACGGATCGAGCGGCTTCGGTTAGGACTCGGAAATGCTGCTGGAGCAAATGGGAATCGACGATATCCCGAAGGCGAGTTAAGGCCCCGATCCTCACCCGCTCCTCCTCTTTACGAATGAAGCTCAGCCCTTCAATGGTTTTAATATCAATTAAGGCTTGCGGATAGACGGGAAGGATTTCATCTTTTAACACTCCCAGCAAATCCGTTCCTCCGGCGTTAATCCGTGCTTTGCCCCGGTATTGGTCCAACAGAGTCAGGGCCTCTTCCAGGGTTTTAGCTTGAAAGTGTCGAAAGGTCTTCATAGCCTTCCTCCCATCCCCGGATTCTGGAGAATCTTTCCCATAGCGGCCAGGACCCTTTCCGGTGTGACCGGATACTCAGGCAGCCAGGTGCCGATAGCATTGGAAACGGCCATGAGGATGGCCGATGGCCCGGGAGAGGTGGCCACTTCCCCGACCCCGACGGCTTGAAAGCGGTGGCTGGGGAAGGGGGTTTCCAAAACGACATGTTCCATCACCGGCAATTCCGAGAAGGTCCTCCACTTATAATCGATCAGGTTGGGGTTGAGGATGTGCCCGGTTTTTGGATCGAGGATTGTCTCTTCAAAGAGGGCGCTATCAATACCGCCCGAGCCCAGACACCCGTTCATCTGGCCCTCCAAGCCCGGCGGATCGATGATCCGTCCCACATCCGTGGAGTTGACCACTCGCCGTAAATCTACTCGGCCTGTTTCCGTATCCACTTCCACTTCAACGAAAGTCATCATACAGTTGGCCAGGGTAAAATCCGGTTCAAACCGTCCCGTCCCCAAACAGGTCCGATCAACGCCCATGGCTTTCCAGGAAATCTTTTTGTCCGGATTCCCTTTAACAAAAACCAAGCCCTCCGCAGTTTCCAGATCTTCCGGTCGAGCTTGGAGAAGCGGGGCTAAAACTGCAAAGAGGTGTTGTTTAGCCTCCTCAGCAGCAGCGATGACGGCACTGCCTATGGCATAGGTCCCCCGGGATCCCACCGGACCGAATTCATAGGGATGGATCAAAGAATCGGAAGGGGCCAGGGAAACCTTTTGCAAAGGAATCTGCAAGACCTCGGCGGCCATTTTCAACAGATTGCTCACCTGGCCGGTACCGTGTTCAGTGAGGCAGGAAAAGACCAGGGCCGTTCCATCCGGATGAAGACGCACATAGGCCTCCGAAGCATCTTCACCGATATCGGCATTTCCATGGACCCCGACCCCCACTCCGATCCGCCGAGGACCATTCACCATTGTTGGGGTAAGCCAGCCCTTCCATTTCTCCTTCCACCCGAAACGCTCAGCGCCCTGCTCCATCGCCGGCCTATAATCAACTCCCCGATAAGTATACCAGCGGCCGTCCCGCCAGTAATACCCGTCTCCGGGCCTGACATAATTTTTTTTCAGCACCTCAAAAGGGTCCAAGCCGGCCTTGGCCATGGCCAGGGAGAGGAGGGGGATAAAGGCACATTTCAACTCTTGCCCGCCGAAACCGCGGACGATCCCCGAGGCATTCCGGTTGGTACAGACGATCTTCGACTTCAGGTCCCAGTTGGGGCAGCGCACCATGATCTGTAACTCTCCGCACCCCACGGCCACCTGGGCTTGGGTAGTCATGGAGTAGGACCCGGTGTCCACCAGCCATTCACCGGAAACAGCCGTGACGGTGCCGTCTTTTTTCAGTCCCAACTTGGCGCGCATCCGGGATCCTGGCCGAAGGGTAAAGGCGGCCAGATGCTCTTCCTTGGACAAAACCAATTTCACCGGTTGTCCGGTTGCTCGGCTCAAGAGTGCGGCCTGGGCCTGAGTAACCCAGGACATCAACTTCGATCCGAAACTGCCTCCACAAGCCCCCCCTATCGTCCTGACCTTAACCTGACGCCCAAGGACATGGAATAAAGTGATCTGATCCATATAGGGCGTTTGGGAGGAAACCCAAACCGTTAAATTATTCGGTTCTTCCCAAAGGGCCACGGCCCCAGGCGGTTCAGGCGGAATAGGGTTGGGGATATTTTCATAACGGAAGGTGCCCTCGCTGATGAAATCAGCTTCTTGAAAACCTTTCTCCACATCTCCAAAAACGATTTCCTTCAGACATTCCGGTCCAAAAAAGGCCGTTCCCGGTGGCAGGATATTCTCCGGGAACTCATCATATAACCGCGGTGCATGAGGCTGCAGGGCCTCTTCCATATCCAACACAGCCGGCAGAGCCTCATACTCCACCTCAATCCGGTTCAAAGCCTCTCGGGCCATCTCTTCGCTTTCTGCGGCGACCAGGGCCACGGCATCACCTACATGGCGCACTTTTCGATCGAGCACACGTTTGCAGCGGGGTGTGCCTCCCCTCCAATCCGGCACATCTTCCCAGGTCAATACAGCCTTTACTCCGGGAAGGGCCAGGGCACGGTCTTTCTCAATCCTTTTAATTACGGCATGAGGATGAGGGCTTCGAAGCACTTTTCCATAAAGGATATTGGGAAACCGGAGATCATCCAGAAAAGATATGCGTCCGGTAACGATCTCCCGGCCGTCTCTGCGGGGCAGGGGTTTACCGATGTAACGATATTCTTCCATCACCCTACCCTCATCCTTTGTCGGAAACGGATTTGACCGCTTTGATCACTTGGTAATGGCTGATGCAGCGGCAAAAATGGCCGGACAAGGCTTCGGTGATCTGGTCCTCCGAAGGGGAAGGATGTGCACTGAGCAGAGCTCGGGCACTCAAAATCATGCCGGGCGTACAAAAGCCGCATTGAAAGGCGTTGTGATCAATAAAGGCCTGTTGTAAAGGATCCAGGTTTCCTTCCTGATCCGGCAACCCTTCAATGGTTATAATGGTTTTTTCAGCACATTCAACGGTCAGAGTCAGACAGGACAGCCTAGGCTCACCATCGATCAAAACCGTACAGGATCCGCAGGCTCCATGGTCACAGGACACCTTTGTCTCGGTCAGCCCGAGGGTCTCCCTCAAGGTGTGAGCCAGGGTATGAGAGGGTACGATCTGTCCGGGGCCGTCCCCCACCTCCAATTCTATTTTTCGGTTATTGACCGTCAAAAAAATACGCCGAACCTGACGCCTTTTTTTCTTGGTTTGTAATGAAGTTGTGACGGGCATAGAGGGCCTCACAAGTCAGCCTCCTTTAATTATTAAAAGGAAAAGAATAATTTGGAAAAGATTTTAGGATGTGGGGCTTAACAACACAAGGATCTCAGATCTTTGGTCAGGTGATATAGCCCCAGGTCTTAAATGGGGAATTTCCATTCCCTAATTTCGAGTATTGTTTTTATACCCTAAAATTTCTAACTTGGCAAGATCACGATTTATTTTCTTAAAAATTGGGCACCCCACCACCAATGCCAAACCCTTCTCATCGCAAGGAGAAATCGTGGATTGACAAGATATCGAATAAGCTGATATGAGATACCATATTAAAGAAGGGCAAAGAATAAGAGCATCATGATTCTAAATTTTTTTAAAAGAAAGGACCGAGACAAGGTTATCGAAAAGACCTTGGAAGGGTTTAAAACGGATATTATCGAGGAATTGAAAGACCTTAAAAAAATAATGCGCCGTCAAGGGCTCCAGTTAGAGGTCCTGAAAAAGGAGCTTCAGGAAAATCAAACCGAAAAAGAGAGGACGACCAAAAGGCTGTTGGAGATATCTGAGGACTTTTTCCACCTGGAAAAATCCTTTAAGTTGACTTCAACCCTGTCCGAAAGTCAAAGCAAATCCTTTGAAATGGTCTGGGACCGGTTGGAAGCCATCCTCGATTCATGGGAGGTAACTCTTATTCGAAAAGAAGAGGAGATCTATGATCCCCGACGGGTTGAAGCAATCGAGACCGCTATCAGCGGCGACGGCCAGGCCCGGGTCAAAGAAGTTCTCCTTCCCGGCTATCTGATTCGAGGAAAAGTGATTAAGGCCGCCAGGGCGATCATTGAGCGATAAGAAAGATGCCTTAGAAAAAATCACCGACCATCCTGAAAGGAATTTCATGAAAGAAATTATATGCGGTATTGATTTTGGCACGACCAATTCCTGTATTGCCTATCTCTGCCAGGGAAAGGCCGTGGCCATACCCATTGAGGAGGGAAACCCGATCGTCCCCTCCGTAGTCAGCTTGGATGAAGCCGGTAAAACGATCCTCGTGGGCAGGCAGGCCAAAAACCGCCGGGCCGCCTTTCCCGAGCAGACCGTTTTTTCGATCAAACGGATGATGGGGAAAGACCAGCCGATCCTTTTGGGGAAGCAAACTCGCTCTCCGGAGGAAATTTCCTCCTTTATCATCCGCTATCTGGTTGAAAAAAGTCAGGAGATCATCGGAGAAAAGATAACCAGGGTGGTCATCACCGTTCCCGCCTATTTTAATGATGCTCAGAGAAGGGCCACCATCAGGGCCGGGGAACTGGCCGGCCTGGAGGTTGCCCGGATCATCAATGAACCGACGGCCGCTTCCCTGATCTATGATTATTCCTCCCTTAAGCAAGGGGACAGCCATTACATCCTGGTCTACGATCTGGGAGGGGGGACCTTCGACGTCTCCATTTTAGAGGTGAAAGGTGAAATAAAGGAAGTGCTGGCCTCCTGCGGGGACACGGCCCTGGGAGGGGATGATTTTGATCAAAGGCTGGTCGATTTTTTCCTGCGCCATCTCAAAGGAGAAACCGGCCTTGATTGCTTCCCTAATCAGGGGGCCGTTTCGGTCCGTTTAAAGGACATCGCCGAAAAAACCAAGATCGCCCTTTCCGATCAACCTTATGTTCAGGTTAAAGAGGTGGCAATAGCCCTCATCGACGGAAAACCGGTCAACCTGGATTTCGAGGTCAAAAGGAGCGAATATGAAGAGATGATCCAGGATTATGTTCAAAAAACCATTGAGAAGGTCGACGAGGCCCTCCATGAGGCCCATCTGCAACCGGAAGATATCGGTCATATCATCCTGGTGGGCGGATCAACCAGGACCCCGCTGGTCCAAGAGGTCCTGACCGAGATGTTCAAACGCCCTATCTGTTACTCCATCGATCCTGATCTTTGTGTGGGCTTGGGGGCCGCGGTTCAAAGCGGTTTGATGGCCGGGGAGCCTCTCGGTCATATTCTCTTAGATGTGACGGCCCATTCCCTGGGAGTCAAAACCATAGACACCGTGGATTGGGAAACCAACGATGCTGATTTCTTTTCCGTGATCATCAGGCGAAATACCCGCATACCGGTCAGGAAGAGTGAGGTCTATTACACGATGCAGGACGACCAAGCGGGAGTGGATGTGGAAATTTTTCAAGGGGAAAGTCCCTCCTGCAAGGAAAACACGTTGATCGGCCGGTTTTATTTTTCTCTAAAATCATCACCCATAGGCACTCCGGTCTTAACCGAATTTGCTTATGACAAGGAGGGCTTGGTCCACATTTCCGTCGAACAAAAGGGATTTCATAACCGCAAGGAAGTGACCCTGGATGTGCGCCGAAAAAAAATCCTGGAAGAAGCGGAGGAAGAAGCGCCGGATCAGGAGATCATCAATTATATCCTGGAAAAGGCCAAAAAGCTGAAAGACCATCCCGAGCTCTCAAAAGCATTCCGGGAGGAACTCCAGGAACTGACTATTAAATATGAACAGGCCCTGAAACAGGAGGGGGACCTTAAAGAATTAGATGACCTGGAAGACCTTTTGCTCGATAAAATGGAAGAGGCCGAGGAAAGGCTAGGGCCGGATGAATAAAGCCAAGTTAAAAAGGATACGTAAGGATCTTGACAAGACCTTCCAGTCAGGGCGGTACTGGGAGTGGCTTCATTTCCTTGAAAAAGAAGGGCTCAAGTCGCAATATAGCCAGCAATGGGCCGAAGCCTGGAAGAAGCTGGTGCAGCGCTCCTATCGTCTCCCGAAGCACTTCAGCGAATTTCTCGATCAGGTCAACTCTTTTAAACAATTACCGGCATTCCCGGATTTAACCCTCCTTCTGCTCTTGAAAGAACAACGAGACGGTCAAGATGTTCAGGCGGAGCTTGCCGCTTTAACCGGCCTGAGCCCCCAAGGAAACGTCTTCCGGGAAAGGGCCTTATCCTGGGATGAGAGTCTGGTCAAAAAAGAAAAAATCGAAGGGATATTAACCGACCTGATTTCCCGTCCGGAACATATCGAAAAGAAACAGTATGACCGGTTAGCCCTATTGAACGAGGGATCTTTCTTGACCGATCTAATCCGGGAGCTGGGCGAAGGGATCAAGAAACTGCGGAAAGCCACCGGTTTGACAGGAATAAAGAAAAGCCGGACCCAGACCATGATCCGGGCTCTTCAGGATGCAGACCGCCTGATTGAGGAGGTTGCCCCAAAATGTCCTCCGAATCTTTTTACCATTCTGATCTATCCCCACTTAACCCAATTGGCCCATTTTTTAAAAATCACCTCCGAAAAAGAACCCCATGTCCTGATGGGGAGAATCATTTCGGCTCTTCCTTTTCTGTTCGACCGTCTGGCTGGCGACAAAGCCCAGAAAATCAAAAGCGATCTGTTGGGATTTTCTCATTCTCCAATTTCCGCCAAGGAACTCTTTGCCTTGGCAGAGGAGGTCTCCAAGGCCGATTTTGAGGGGAAGGTCAGGCTGCTGGGTCGGGTCCGTTCCCTGGTCCAACAAAAGGCCTCGGATGATTTAATCGCCCTCTTCGAAAACCTATACCGGGATATCCTAGCCGGGGTCAGGGAAAAGGCGGCTCAATTAGACGGCCGGCAGAAAAAAGAACTGTCCCAATTACTCAGTCCGGTTATCCAACACGACCTGGATCTGCTTTGGGAAAGGGAAGAGTTCTATGGAGACCTTTCCCATTTAGGTGACTGGATGAAAGCCGTGGGAGAGGCCGGATGTCTGGACCCCAAATTGGCCCTTCTGGCCTTAATCACAGCCGAAAAGGGCAAAGACCGCCGGCTGAAGGAAACGGCTCATCAGGTTTTGACCGGACCGGAAAAACCCAAGCCGGAAGACCTCCAATGGGTTCTTAATTTTTTGGATGAAGAGATTATTCCTTATGTGGGTCTGCTAAAACCCGTGACGGAATTTTTCTCACAGGACCAGGATTTTGTACTCCACATCCTCAGATACCTGAAAAATCGGTTGGATTTTCTCATGGTCATTGGTTCAACACCTACAGTGCGGGGAGTGGATCTTTTTAACCAACCGTTCGAAGATTCATTTTTTAGTGAGGGAAGCAAAGAGATCCTGACCCTAACCCGAAGTCAGCTTTCAATCTTGAAAGAAGACCCTGTTTTTTCGCCGACCTATGCCTATCTGCAGTGTTTTCCGGAAAACGTTTTCACCGCAATAGGTTATACCAAATACCTGAATTTGATTTATCAAGGCCAAAAAAGCCTGGTGCCGATTTTAGATCATTTGCTGACCCTGAACCACGAGATAGCCGCCCTTGAAGAAACTGCTCCTCCGGAAATTCTTGACTCAGGCATATTCTTTTTACTTAATACCAAACAAAAAACGGTTCTCACCTTCATCCACGAACAGGTTGAGGCCTTGAAAGAAGTGCCTTTGCAAAAGATTAAAGATGTCATCCCTATTATCGAGCAGGAGATGAGCCCTAAAGATCAAGGGGCCTTCTTGATCCGCTTTAGCAACATACTCTCTAACCGGATCAAAGAGGGAGAAAAAGAGGCCGCACCTTTAAAAAATAGCCTTCTGGACAGGCTGGCCAGGCTTAAGAGGAAATTCTGATGGAAAGAAAATCTGAAGCGCTAAAGGTGCTGAACCTTTCCGATGATGCCGCCAAGGAAGAAATAGAAAAGGCCTATCAGCGGATGGTGAGGCGGTATCCACCGGAATTTAATCCCGATCGTTTTCGGGAAATCGATGAAGCCTACCGTTTTTTGACCTCCTTTCCCTATCAATTGGAGAGGCTTCTCTCCCCTGAAAAAACCAAGTCCTCAAAAGACCCTGGCTGGTTTGAATTCAGCCTCTCTGCGCCTCAAGGGCTTTTACCCGGAGCCCTTTCGGAAATCAAGGAGGCTTTTTATTTAAACCATCTCTGGAGCCGACCAAAGGCTCCGGAGGAAAAGGACAACCCCAAGGCCGCTACCAAGGGAGAATTTATGTAAATTTAGAGGAAAGTCCTCAAAGGACTCCCAAAACTTCCGGTATGGGTGCAGAAGAGTATGGTTCTCTTGATCCAAGATCTTCAAAATAATGGCCCAGAACAACCAGCCTGGAAAAATATTAATCCGTAAATAGGGTTCGAGGATTCGAGGTTCCAAGGGTTCAAGGGTTTTTAATTCCAAGCCTTTCACTTGAACCCTTGCCCCCTTGACTTCTTGAACCCATACGATTCATTTTCATCCTTCGTGGCGCCCCAAAGGGCGCATGGGAATTAATAAGGAAATGGCAAAAAAACTGAGCAAGTTTTTTACAGTTCCGGTTGACCGATTTCTATAGGAGGGGAAAAAATAACGTTTCATAGAGTAAAACTTAAGCCCTTCTCTAATAATGAACCTGTTTAGCAGGAGTGGGGTGAGTGAGATCCTTCTCGCTTTCCAATGCCCTCGGCTATTAAAGCAAGCACAAGTGTATTAAGACTGACCCCTTCCTGTTTGGCCCTCCTGACTAATTTAGCGTGAAGTGATTTCGGCAACCGTTGGACAAATTTACCTGAAGTCCCCTGTGTTGTCGGTTTGGGATATTCCCGCCCCCATTCATTCTGCGCCTCCATCCAACAGCTAAAGGCGTCTTTTGCTTCGTTAATCGCTTCATCTATTGTTTCGCCATCAGCCATGCAACCTGGAAGGTCCGGGAATGTTACTAAAAATCCACCGCCTTCCTCTTTTTTTAATGGTCTGATTTCAATTGCATAATCTTCAAATTTAGGCTTCATGACTTTATTCTCCGATCTTGTCAATAAGATCGATAAAATTTTTGTATCATTTTAGCTTTTTGAAAAATAGACTACTAAGAACCCGTCAAGAAATAAACTGTACAATACCGCTAATATCTCCGGTCATGCTGAGCCTGTCGAAGCATGACTGTTCACCCTTCGACAAGCTCAGGGCGAACGGTTGCAGGGCCACTTTGTCAAGGTTATTTGTTTACACCTCCTAAGGATGTCTATTAGGAGGACACCGGGGGTCTTGTTTTTGGTGCCGGTCGACTATGTCGACCTTTGAAAGAGGCTTCCATTCGGAAGCCGAATGTCCACCATTTACTCCTAAGCATCTTTCCCGGGCCAATGGTCGTATAGGGTTTAAAGCCAGGCCTTCACTCAAGCGGGAAACCGGCTCGGTCGGGCCGCTCGACATCGTCGAGCTTTTTAAGAGGCTCCCATTCGGGAGCCGATCTGCCGATCTAACAGGAGGCTTCCTGTCCGACTCCCTTCAGGAGTCTCCCCCAAGAGATCGGCAAAGCCGATCGGCCGGAAGCCGGGCTGAAGGCCCTGCTCCTAATCAAATTAGCTATTCGGGCCGGATTATCTTCGCAAGAAGACCTGCTCAGTCCCACTCCTTCGGAGCGGTTCCCGGTTTCCCATTTGGTGACCTTTGGACAAATCTAAAAAACAAGACTCCCGGTGTCCAGATATTCATTTCTTATTATCATTCATTGGCCTTGTGACCATTTTTTAAAAAGCTAAAATGATACCTAAAAGGTAATTCCACCCTAAAAAAAAATCGAAGAGGATAACCTGAAACCCACCTTGTAAAAGAGAATAAGAGGATTGCCAAATCCAAATAAATTTGCTAGATTTCCATCCACACCTTTTAAGAAGGCTTACAATAGAATAAAGGCGACATTTTTATTTTTTATCTAATATCGACCTTAGTTCAGGGGAATATATGATCAGAGAACTGGATGTTAAAGAAATAACCCAGACCATCAAGCGGTTATGCATTGAGGCCAATGAGCAGTTGGGAGAGGATGTCCTGACTTGTTTCCACCAGGCCCGGCAGAATGAACCCTCTCCGGTGGGCCAGGAGATCCTGGACCAGTTGATTGAAAACGCCCGGATCGCCAGGGAAGAAAAGGTACCCATGTGCCAGGATACCGGGTTGGCGGTCATTTTTCTGGAAATCGGCCAGGACCTTCATCTGACCGGAGGGGATTTGACCGAAGCGGTCAATCAGGGGGTCCGGGAAGGATACGGAGAAGGCTATCTGCGGAAATCAGCCTGTCATCCTTTCACCCGGAAGAATACCGGCGACAACACACCGGCGGTTATCTATCTCGACCTGGTCCCAGGGGATCGTTTGAAGCTTTGGGTCGTGCCCAAGGGCGGAGGCAGTGAGAATATGAGCCGCATATTCATGCTTCCCCCGTCGGCCGGGCTACCGGGAATCAAAGAAAAAATTGTCGAGACGGTCAAGGAGGCCGGACCCAATCCCTGCCCGCCGACCATTATTGGAGTGGGGATCGGTGGGACCTTTGAACAAGCGGCCCTCCAGGCCAAGAAATCCCTGCTCCGCCCTTTAGGTTCCCCTAATCCGGACCCGGAACTGGATCAACTGGAAAAAGAGATCCTGGGATTGATCAACAATCTCGGCATCGGACCTCAGGGACTGGGCGGCCGGACCACCTCTTTAGCCGTCCATATCCGGCTCCTGCCCTGCCATATCGCCAGTTTTCCCCTGGCGGTGAATGTGCAGTGCCATGCCAGCCGGCATATGGAAGTGACGTTGTAAATAAAAGGTATAAGGTTCAAGGTATATGGTATACGGTTTTTCCTTAAACCTTGGACCTTGGACCTTAAACCCTTTCGCTTTTAATAAGGAAAAATCATGCCTAAAACCGTCTACCTGAACACACCGTTAACCGATGAAGCCGTTACTTCCCTGGAGATCGGAGACAAGGTCTTTTTAAGCGGTGTTGTCTACTCCGCTCGTGACGCCGCCCACAAACGATTAATTGATCTTTTAGATGCCGGAAAATCCTTGCCCTTTGATCCCCAGGGACAGGTTATCTATTATGTGGGACCCTCACCGGCCAAACCGGGCCGGGTCATCGGGGCCGCCGGTCCGACCACCAGCTATCGCATGGATGCCTACGCACCTCGGCTGATGGAACTGGGACTGAAAGGCATGATTGGAAAAGGCAAGCGGGCTCAAAGCGTCAAAGAAGCCATGGTCAAATATAAGGCGGTCTATTTCGGGGGGACCGGTGGGGCCGGGGCCTTGATCGCCCGATCCATCAAAGAAGTGGAGATCATCGCTTATGAGGAATTAGGGCCGGAAGCCATCCGGCGGATGGTGGTTGAAAACTTTCCGGCTGTGGTCATTAATGACACCCAGGGGCGAGATCTGTACGAGGAAGGGATTAAGGCCTATAGGGTTCTTTAGTCCACGTGATCTCCTGATTATTATAAATCTTCCCGCATCACCCTCTTCAGGGTCTTCCCTGCCGTATTGCGCGGGAAATCCTCCATAAACACAACCTTCTGGACCCGTTGAAAGGTCGCTCCAACCCTCTGATTGATCCAATCCTTGAGTTCTTCTTCGTTCACCCCGCCCGATCGACGCAGAATAACCGCCGCGACCGGAGTCTCCCCCCACTTCTCGTGAGGGATGCCGAAGACCGCCGCTTCGCGCACCTCGGGGTGTTGGACGACGATCTCCTCAATATCTTTGGGATAGACATTGATTCCCCCGGAAATGATCATATCTTTCTTGCGGTCTACCAGAAAAAGAAACCCGTCCTCATCCAGATATCCCAGATCCCCGCTGTATAACCATCCGTCGATAATGGCCTTCTCGGTCAGATCCGGTCGTTTATAATATCCCGGCATGAGGATCGGTCCCCGGCCGACGATCTCGCCCACCTCCCCGACCGCTGCCTCCTTTCGCCGGTCATTCATGATCTTCATTTCAAAGAAAGGCGGGCAGCACCCTACCGAGGATAATTTCCTGGGGAAATCATTTTTATCTAAAACCGTCACAAACCCTTCTGTCAGTCCATAGAGTTCATAGAAGCGTCCCGGCAGCCGTCGCTGCAATTCCTCCTTATGCTCTTTATGGAGAGGTGCACCTAAACAGAGCAGGCATTCCAGAGAGCCGCAGCTCTCCAGGCCGAATTCAGGCGAGTTGAGCAGAGCGATGACCTGAGCCGGGACCATATCCACATGGGTGACCTTTTCCTCCTGAATGGTCCGGATCATGGCTTGGGCATTGAATTGAGGATGGAGGATGTAGGTCGCTCCCAGATACATAGCCGGCATAAGGGTTAAAAAAGCACCATTGAACACGATGGAGCCCGTATGGAGGATGACGCTTTCCGGTTGGATACGAAAGGCCGCCGAAAAATGGGTGCAGTACATGGCCCGTACATAATGGCTGTGCACAATACCTTTGGGCAGGCCGGTGGTACCGCTGCTGTAAATGATATTATAGGGATCCTGATCGCTGATTTCGACATAAGGCGGATCAGACTCTTTCGCCTGGGCTTTCAGGAGATGATAGCTCTGATAGCCGGGGGTCTGATCGCTGTCAATGAGCAGATAGCGGTCCGGCCGGACGGCCGTCAATTGGTCCTTTAAGGGATTCAGAATGTCCACGAACCCCTTCTGAGTGATGACGACCGCCGTATCCGAATCATTGAGCAACGTCACCAGTCCTGCACCCCTGAGCAGGGGACTGAGGGGGACAACCACCGCCCCTAAACGAGCCACGGCCCAGTAGATTTCATACAGCTCCAGACAGTTCGGTAGGATGGTGGCGATCTTATCCCCTTTGGAAACTCCCAGGGATAACAAAGCCTGGCCCAACCGATTGACGCTCCGGTTGAATTCTTTATAGCTCAGCCGTTTGTCTTCGAAGATGACGGCCAAGTGATCAGGACGAAACCGGGCCTGACGGGGTAATAAGGTACCAAGATTCATGGGAGGATCCTTTTATGGCGGATGAGCGGTGTGAGTGGAATCCCCTTCCCATCCCTTTTCGCTGGACGGATATTATAGAAACCAAGAAATCGGCCTATTGTATTCCGCAATCCCCACTCCGAAATCCGAAATTAAAAGCTATTCCATTCCAATTTCTTTAAAGAACGTTTTTACTTTTTCCTTAAGCACATTAGGCCCCTGAAAGACGGCATAATGGGCCATAGGGCTTTCAAAACCCTCTAATTTAGCCCCTTTGATCAACTTAGCGGCCTCCTCGGCCTGGATAAATCGCAACCACTGATCGTTCTTGACATGGAGGATCAAGGCTTTGGCTTTAATGCGGCCGAGTTGATCTTTGATGGAATAACCATCACCGGCCTGATTACGATAAAGGAGATCGATGGCATCAAAATCTTTGGCCTTGGAGATCAGGTTGCCGCCCTCTTCACCCTTAGGGTTCCAGAAAAAAACCTCTTTTTTGACCACGTCCCAGGATTGTTTGGCCCGGAAGTCAAAACTTAAACCGGTGTGCCCTAAAATGGACCAGCCGAACATCATTCCCTGATTGGGGTGCTTTTCCTTGGGTAGATGATAGTAATTCCCTTGGGTTTGCTGCCAGACGGGATCGCTCTGTATGGCTGCGGTCATCAACCGAAACAACCATCGGGGAACCGGATCACCGTAAACTAAACCACCGATGGGCATAATAGCCTCCACATACTCCGGGTGGAGAACGGCCCAGACATAACTTTGATAGGCCCCCATGGAGACGCCGGTGGCCAGTTTAATCTTTCCGATTTTAAGATGGTCTTTGAGCAAGCGGTAATTGGCCTGAACATAATCCATATAATTATATTGAGGGAATTTCAGTCCCAGTCCGTCACTGGGTTTACTGGTCCCCCACAGGCCCAAGGCATCCAGGAAGACTACATAATATTTATTGGTGTCGATAAGCAATCCCGGACCGACGACCGAACCTTGGCAAAAGGCATTCCCTTTCTGCCCTTCATACCAAAAATCATACATGAAGCTGGCATCACCGGAATAATAGGAACTGATGATCACGGCATTGGTGATCAGCCCCTGATTGTCCTTCTTTGGAGTTCCCACGGCAATGTAGGCCGTTCGTAAGGGCTTGGCCCCCAGAGATTCAAGGGTTACCCCGCCCTTCCCGCCCCATTCATAGGCGGACTCATTACCGAATTCATACGACCCGCCGATTTTAAAATTAGGGACCTCGTAATACTTTTTAAGGTGCCCAAGACCTTCTATCCCCGATAGCCGGGTAATCGGTGTGTTCTGGGCCTTTGTTACCGGGACAAGGATGAGGGTGAGGATAACGGCAAAACAGAAAAATAATCCTAAGGTCTTCATTCTTGAATTCATGACTTGATCCTCTCAGAAAAAAAGTTGGGGAAGAAAAAGGGTTAATGCCCTTTAGAAAGACTCATAGATAACGGATGGCTCAAAAAGGTCCAGTTGCTAGGCGCCTGAATTTGTGAGAAATGAGACGTGCATTATAGTACGTCGCAATATGCACTCGGCAAAGCCGAGGAGAGACGAGGAATGAAGGCAACGCCGCAAATGGGCCTTTTTGTTCGCTTACGGCTCACACCCACTCCTTTGGGGCGGTACCCGGTTTCAGCAATCCGTTAGACCATCAAATACTTCTGTCTGACTTCCTCACTAGCCTTCAATTCCTCGATGGTGCCCTGGAAACGGATCGATCCTTTGTCCATGACGTAGGCCCGATCGCTGAGCTGCATAGCCAATCCCACGTTGTGTTCGCAGATGAGCATATTCACTCCCAGCTTTTTGATCTCCATGAGCTGCTCCCCCATGGTCCGAACGACGATCGGGGCCAGCCCTTCCCCGGGCTCATCCAGGAGCAATAAGGATGGATTGGTCATCAGGGTACGGGCGATAG
>Ga0233425_10003934_pt1 | contig 25867 bp, 20 predicted proteins | sample Watercolumn_Towu_2_FD_181712 | JGI IMG/M metagenome (GOLD analysis project Ga0233425, IMG submission 181712) | Freshwater microbial communities from Lake Towuti, South Sulawesi, Indonesia - Watercolumn_Towuti2014_140_MG | ecosystem: Environmental > Aquatic > Freshwater > Lake | place... | reverse complement strand
TGCAAAGGGAATGGATGGATTTAAAAAACCCCTTGAACTCCTGCCGCCACTGCGAGGCTTCCAGTTTTTGAATAAGGCCGTTCATCTCCTTATTGGTTTTCCGGTTATATTCGGCCAATAGCTTCAAGGTCCTGAGATCCATTATCTTCTCCTCCTTACAAAAAATTCTCTTACCATAACCCTATTCAGCGAGATATAGCTGGAAGAAAAAGAGAAGTCAACGTTTAATAGCCTCCTCAATCCCCGCTGTCGTCATGGACCCCGTAAAACCCTTATTTCATCCTTTATTCCAAAGTCTTGACAAAATATAATGATCTGTTACATACTTTTAACGGTTTTCAATCCCTTGGTCTTTTATCTAACCTTCCGAAGGAAAAACATATGGGTCGCCAAAAAATCAAACAATTGACCTTGGGTGCCTGGTCCCGTATTTTTGCCATCTTTCTGCTTGTCATCCTTTTCTTAACTTGGATGAGCTACCATTTCCTCCAACCCTTTCCACCGAGCACCCTGACCATGGCCACTGGGAGGGAAGGCGGCACCTTCGTGGGCTTCGGCGAACGCTATCGGCTGTCCCTGGCCCGAGAGGGAATCCGCGTCAAGCTGCGACAAACTTCAGGATCTTTGGAGAATTTAAACCTTCTTAAAGACAAGTCTCGGGCCGTTGAGGCAGGGTTTGTTCAGGGAACAGAAGGTGTGATCGAAGAGAGGTCCGGCCTCGTCTCCCTTGGCGGAATGGCCTATATGCCCCTATGGATTTTTTACAAAGGAAATGCGTCATACGATGATTTAGGCCAATTGGAAGGGAAAAGGATTAATGTCGGGCCGGAAGGGAGCGCCGTACGACATTTTTCCCTTCGGTTATTGAAAACCGCCGGGATCACCGGTCCCCCGACTACATTCCTGGGCCTTTCCTACAACGAGTCGAAAAAAGCCCTCTTGGAAGGCAAAGCGGATGTCATCATCAATTTCAGCGCCCCTGAAAATCCCATGATCAGGGATTTGCTTTCCGCTAAGGATGTTAAGCTGCTCAGCTTAAGCCAGGCCGAAGCCTATACCCGGCGCTTTCCGGACCTTTCCCATGTCGTCCTGCCGAAGGGCGTCATCGATCCGGGAAAGCGGATCCCTTCTTCGGAAGCACATCTCTTGGCCCCCACGACAAATCTCATCATTCGCAATGACCTTCACCCGGCCTTGGTCTACCTGCTCCTGAAAGCTGCTGTGGAAATCCATGGAGGGCCCACTTTGGTCAATAAAGCCGGGGAATTTCCTTCCCTGACTCAGCAGGATGATCCTATCAGCGAACAGGCCCAACGGTTTTACAAATCCGGCGGCTCTTGGATCTATTCCTATCTTCCTTTTTGGGCGGCCACCTTCATCGAACGCCTGACCCTGATCCTCATTCCCGTGGGCGTCCTTCTGGTCCCTTTGATCGGCATTGCCCCCTGGATCTATACCTGGCGGAATCGATCCAAATATTACCCCTGGTACCGGGAACTTTGGAAGCTGGAAAGTGAAATCCTGGAAGACCACCCCGTGGAAAAAACAAGAGAATATACTTCCCGCCTGGACCGGATTGAAAAGGAGGTCAGCCGCATCCACACCTCGGTTGCCTTTTATGATGAACTGTACTTCTTGAAAGAACACATCCGGATCGTCCGGAAAAAATTAAAATCCTTTTCCCCCCCGCCGGAATCCAAGGGATGCGAACTCGGTCGGGATGAGAAGGCCCCCTCACCGCCTTCTAATGGAGACTTATTATGAAAAGAAAAGCAGCTTTGAGTTTGGCCGTGACAGTCTTGATATGTTTTCTAACCCCCCTTTCCGGAATGGCCGGGCAAAGCGGCGGGCTTGGTTTTGCCAAAAAATTTCAGGAGCCGGGATACGGTTATTTCATGGAATATCCTCTTGACTGGGTCTATGAAACCCAGACCGGCAAAACGATTATCTTCAGCGGGCCTTCGGGGACCAAAGCCTGGTATTCGACGGTGAGCATACAGAATGTGCTTACCACCAAAGGAGGCGGTAAATATGCCGATGTGGATGCCCTGGTAGCGGAGTTCAAGTCTCAGTTAAATAAATCGGGAGACGCCAGGTTCTCCTCCGTGGAGGCCGTCACCTATCATAAAAACAATATCACCCTCCCCGGTAAACAGTTTATCGCCGAATACACCAAGGACAAAGAGCGCTTCAAACAGTGGCTCATCATTCTCTCCAGGTCCAACGGCAATATCCTGCACGCCTGGTTCTATACCTCTCCCATCGGCCAGTATGATGAGTTTTTGGGCATTGCCAAGTCGATGCTCGAATCATGGACCTATCTGGAGTAGCGTAGAGTCGATTACCCTTAACCGTCTTCCTTCCTCGGAAAGATTCTTTTAGCCCTGACATAAAGAGGGAAACTTGGGGGCAAAGAGGTAATGATGTCTTCAAGAGGCGATTTTAAGATGCCGCTGTTTGAAGCTTAGCCAAATGACATAAACGATCATGAAAACGGTGGAAACGGTAGCCGGTAAAGCCGTTTGCTCACCGAAAAGGGTCAGGGCCAACCCGGCGGCCAGACCGGTATTTTTATGGGTCCCTAAAAGGACCAGACTTAACCGCTTGGCAGGATCAACTCCCCGGAGAATACCGATTCGGTCAATAAGGAATCCCAGAAGAAAAATCGCCGCCATTGCAACCCCGAAAACCGGCAGGATACTCAAGGGCTGGTTTAAAAAAACAGTACTGTTCAACCCGACGATCGTATAGGTAACCAGAAAGAATCCCCAGTTGGTCACCGGCCCTTTATAGGATTCTAATTTTTTCGACAGGCCCGAATAGATCAGCAGGCGCGACACGATTAGAGGGGCCAGGATTAATTCGATCATGATCCAGAGTAATTTCCCCTGATCGGCATACCCCGCCCCCAGCATCCCGAAGGTGATCAAGGGCATGAGCACCAAGGCCCCCAGATAACAGCCGATTGTTGCGACTAGAGAGAAAGGGCCATCACCTTTCAACACAATAGTAAAAGGAATAACCGCCACGGCCGGGGGTACAGACGCCACAATAACAAACCCGGCCCGCATAGCCTCTTCCCGGATCAAGAGGGTGCTGAGAGCCAGCACCGTCCCGCCCTGGATCCCATAATTAAACAGCAGCCCGATCAAGGTCGGTTTGATCAGACTGCGGGGAGAGCGGAACAGGCTTCCGGGAATCCCCATCACCGAGACCGTCATGACAATGGCCAGGGCGGGCAGTACCAGATCTCTGGTTGCTTTGGCCCCCTCGCCTGCGAGAAGCCCCAGAACGATCGACAGGCTAAGAAGAAATTCCCTATTTTTCAGTAAACGAAACATAAAGAGGAGGGGTATCTGCTCAAGTTACGGGTAATTCCCTTTCTCTTCGCCAACCGTCTTAATCCTTCCGGGTTTTGAATTCCGCCCAGTCGGCGAACAAGGGATACTCCTTAGGGAAGAGGGCCAGGCGGTCACCGGGACGGATCAGGAGATCAAGCGCTACGGCCCGGTGATTGACCATGGCCATCTGAACCTCCCCTTGCTCAAGAGAAAGAAGTCTCAAAACCTTATGAAGCGGTGTCGGTCCTTCAAGTGTCAATTGAGCGGGCCGCCCTTCGGACGCCCCTCTTTTTTTGGCCAATGATCCGAGAAAATAAACTTCGACAGATCCCCTAGGCGGGTGTCCTTCCGGTTTTTCTCTGGAATCCATAGGCGCACCTTTCCTTGACATCCCGTGGTGTGCGGATCAATCCTTATAAACCGCTGATCGGCATATCCTTCGGATAGGTCAATTGGAATTCAATGGTGATCTCCTGTTTGTCGCCGGGTTTCAATTCCAGGTCCCAGACATAGACCCCCTCTTTGCCCTGATAGGCCTTCTCAGCAGCTTCGGGTTTCACCTTCAGATTTTTAATCGTGATGCGGTCCGTGCGGGGGACGGGGATCGTGTCCAGGACCTTGATCTTAATCGGCCGGGACTTGAGATTCTCTATGGTCAGACGGAAGGCCATATCGCGCACAATGTTGTCTTTGTCGAAGCCCCAACTCGTCTCCTGAATTTTATCCCGCACCTTATCTCGGGCCACCCGGATTTCCCGGTCCTGGCCGACACTGATCTGAAAATCCTCTCCGGCCCTCTTTTCCGAAATGAAAGTCTTTCCCACAAACCGGCCGCCGAAATAAGCATTGACCGGGCCGGGCAGCAATTCCTTATCGGCCTTCATTTTACACAAAAGGAAAGCCGCCGGATTGATCTTGGGGACCGTCAGGTAATAGAATTGGCCTTCCAGGGCTTTGGAGAAAAGTGGGGCTAATGTTTCCCGGTCACCCGATTCAACGGTCAGGGTCCCGGCCAGCCGGTACTCGAAAGAAAATGGGAGTTCACTCTTTTCAGCAACGGCCATTTGGGCCGTTTCTTCTTCGGGCGCCATGGCTTTCATGGCCAGAGCTTCAAAAACCTTCGGAGCTGCGGCCAAGGGCATGCTTTTTTTCAGGCGGTACTGGGCAGCCGAATCCGCTCGGCTGATATCGAGGGTCCAGGGCTGGGGATCCGGCGGGGCCGATCCCCTTTGTTGAACGACATTGGAAATCGTCATGGTGACGTTTTTCCATTCTTCCCCGCTGTTCTGCTTGATATCCCCCAGCATGAGCAGATCGGCACCTTTCATATCCAGAGGCACCGAAACCTTATAGAGGGGCTGCCAGGTAGCTTTAGGCACCAGGTAAGAGGTCTCTACTTTCACAGCCTGTTCCTTCTTGGAAAGAAAAGTTATTTGAATGACTTTAATTGATTTCAGGCCGGGTGCCTTCAGGGCCTCCAATTCCTTCTCAGCCACCAGAATCTGTTTATTCAGGTCTTCCAGTTTAATTTCCAGGGGCATTCGTAACCCATGAATAGCTCGGAAACTCCCGCCCAGGAAGGTCAGCATCTGATCCAGATCCTGAACCTTCGGCAAAGATGACCGGACATCCGGCATCCCCGGCGGAAGGACCGGCTGTTTGAAAAGAGAAGTCAAAAAGAGCTCTTTCTTATCCAGAACATCTTTTTCATTGGCCGTCTGCTTCCGGGCCTCCTTAAGTTTCCTTAATTTTTCTTCGGCGTTTTTCAGAGCAGTCTGTCCTGGATCGACCACGGGGATTTCTCTGAACAGCACACTTTGAATCTCCCCCTCTCCGAACACCCGGGCGGTTATGGAATCCTTGTCAATGGCAAAGGCCTGAAGTTCGATAAGGAGTTCCTGAATTCCTTTTCCGACCTTAGAAGTTCCCTCTCGTTTGACCATGGCCCCCTGGGAATAAACAGTCACCTCCCTAATGGAAGTCGACATTTTTTCCTGAGCCAGAACCGGTGAAAAGACAAGCAGGGTTGAAACCATAATCATAATGAGTTTCTTCATAAAACCTCCTTCAGGTTTATTGATCGAAAAATGAAAAATAAAAACGGTGCCGATTAAGGGTAGCTGCTCCAATGAGAAACAGTTTCTCATTAATGGCATTTTACATCAAAAACAATCCGAATGCCCGTTTATTAATTCTACAGTAAATATTTTTGAAAGGATTTTTCCGCCTCTTTTTTGTATTACCTGTTCTGATAAGACATTAATCGATTAATTTTTACCACTGGTTTGCCACCGATTTAATCTTGACACCCCATCATTTTTTCGGATAAGTTCCAAAGGAAAAGGCGCCAGACGCAAGGCATGGAACCTGAGCGAGAAAAAGACGGGTGCTAAGAATTCGGAGCGAAAAGTTGGTGTATCAATGACTATTAAAGGCAAAGGAAAAAAGGAGACCCAATCCAGTAGAGGCCGGGACCTGCAACCAAGAACCCGTCCCAGTCGGCGTTTGAACACGGTGACCGTCCCGGAATCTCTGGAACCCATCTTCTTAAAAGCCCAGGACTATGTAGCCCGCTATTTTCAAAACCGCCAAGAAAATCCCAAGCAGGGCCAGATAGAGATTTCCGGTGAACGCTACGTGTTGGTCCGGGCCGCTTCCATGTCCAAGGAATTCCTGGACCTGGTGACTTCTCTTTATCAGGATCGGGGAGAAAAAGAGGCCCGCACCGTAGCCTTCGGCTTTCTCTTCGATATGGCCCACGCCATCGGCAAAGCCGATGCCCGGAGTTTCTATGCCAAAATGGGGGTCAGTAACCCCATCGACAAACTCTCGGCCGGGCCGATCCATTTCGCCCATACCGGCTGGGCATTTGTCCAAATCTTTCCGGAGTCCAATCCCACGCCGGACGAAAACTACTTCCTGATATACGACCATCCTTTTTCCTTCGAAGCTAATACCTGGTTGAAAAGCGGAGAAAAGACCGATTTCTCGGTCTGCATCATGAGCGCCGGTTATTCCTCAGGCTGGTGCGAAGAAAGTTTTGGCATCCCTTTAGTGGCCGTCGAAATCGAATGTCGGGCCAAAGGAGATGAGCATTGCCGCTTTCTGATGGCCCCGCCTTCCAAGATCGAAGGCTATATCGAAAAATACGGATATCACTCAGGCGACAAACCACCCATCTTTGGCTCGATTGATGTTCCGGAATTCTTCCAGCGCAAGCGGTTGGAAGATGAGTTGCTGAAGAGTGAAGAGACCGTCCGGGCCTTGTTGAACGCTCCGGATGATCGGGCCTTGCTCCTGGATACAAATGGCCGAATCCTGGCCCTGAACAAAACGGCGGCCAAAGGTCTTGACAGGACCATTGATGAATTGATCGGCTTAAATGCCTTTGACTTGATCCCTCCTCAGTTGGCCAAAGAACGAAAGGCCTATCACGATCAGGTTATCCGGACCGGGAAATCCCTGCGTTATGAAGATATGCGGGACGACCGCTGTATGGATACGACCATCGATCCGGTGCATAACGCCCAAGGGAAGGTAGCCCGGGTAGCTGTAGTCAGCCGCGACATGACCGATTACAAACGGATGCAGGAGGCCCTGGAGAAAGAAAAGGAATTTAATGCCACCCTGATCAAAACCTCCCCGGCCCTTTTCGTAGCCATTGCCGCCAGCGGTCAAATCCTTTTGGTCAATGAGGCCATGGTCAAGTCCCTGGGTTATTCCCAGCACGAGGTCATCGGCAAAAACTACCTTAGTACCTTTGTGCCCGAAAAAGACCGGCCCAATCTCGCCAAGATTTTCGAGACTATTCCTCCACGAGGGACGACGGCGGTCAATGTGGCCCGCATGATGACCAAGGGCGGCCATAATCTTTATGTGGAATGGCACAGCCGTCACGTCCTTAACACCGAAGGAGAGCTCGATTTTTTCTTTGCCCTGGGGATCGACATTACCGAACGCAAAGAAGCCGAAGATGAACTCCGCCGTCACCGGGACCATCTGGAAGACCTGGTTAATGAACGGACCGAACGGTTACGCAACATCAATGAACAATTGCAGAAAGAAATCGCCGAGCGCAAAGATGCCGAAAGGGCCTTAAGGGCCGTCCTCAAACAAATGGAAGAAAAGAAAAGCGAGGATAAGGAAAATATTCTGACCAACATCAAACAATCCGTCGTCCCCTATCTTAACCGGTTGAAGAAAGAGCCCTTAAGCACCAACCAGAAGATCCTGGCCGAAATGATCGAGAAAAACTTGAACAACATCGTCTCCCCCCTGGTGACTAAACTCTCTTCGACCTTCTTAAACTTGACCCCCATGGAGATTCGCATTGCCACTCTGATAAAAGAAGGGCTGATGAACAAGGAAATTGCCGAGCTGTTGGGCACTTCTCTGAACACCATCTCCTCCCACCGCTTCCGTATCCGCAGCAAACTGGACCTGAAAAAGAAGGGGGCCAATCTGCGATCCTTCCTCCTTTCCCTTGACGAATGATTTACAATTTCAAAAAACATTCCTTGTAGATGGGCCTTTTGGTTCGCTTTCGGCTCACACCCACCCCTTTGGGGCAGGCCCCTGTTTCAACAACCGATTAATTTTACTCACCGATTTGTAACCTAATTAACATTCTTGACCCCTCCAGGATTCCAGGTTAATACGAAAATAACTTTTAACCGCCCGTTCCCTCCGGTCACTTGACAAAGACTGGACGACGACGGGACGATTTTTTCACGGCACGACGTTGTGCCGTGAAAAGACACCGTTGCCCTCGGGGATTATCGCCCGAGGGCAAATAAAATGTCCTGTTTTTGTCCCGGCAATCAAGTCAGCCGCAGGCTGACGGGCGGTTTCAGAATTTATTTCCATCCTTCAAGATGCCCCTTGGGGCATCTGAATGAATCCGCATTGAAAGGAACAGCCATGAAAGTCTTAGTCAGCGATTCGCTCTCGGAAGTGGGTCTGAAGATATTCAAGGAAACCCCGGGGATTGAAATGGATGTCAAAACCGGCCTGAAACCCGAAGAACTAAAGGCCATCATCGGGCAGTATGACGGCCTGGCCATACGTAGCGCCACCAAAGTCACGGCCGAAATCATCGAAGCCGCCGACAATCTGAAAGTCGTCGGTCGAGCCGGGATCGGCTTGGACAATGTGGATATCAAGGCCGCCAGTAAAAGGGGTATTGTGGTCATGAACACCCCCGAAGGTAATACCATCACCACTGCCGAGCACACCATCTCCATGATCATGGCCCTGTCGCGGAATATCCCACAAGCCACGGCCTCGTTGAAAGATGGGAAATGGGAAAAGAAAAAACTGGAAGGTCGGGAACTCTTCAATAAAACTCTGGGGCTTATCGGCGTGGGTAAAATCGGCCGGATCGTCGCCGACCGGGCCAAAGGGTTGAAGATGAAGGTCATTGCCCATGACCCTTACCTGCAGCCGGAAGTGATCGAGAAAATGGATCTGGAGCCGGTCTCTTTTGAACAGCTTCTTCAGAGGGCCGATTATATCACCATCCATACGCCCAAGACCAATGAGACGGCCAATATGATGAACAAAGAGACCTTGGCCAAAATGAAAAAAGGGGCCATGCTCATCAACTGCGCTCGGGGCGGCATCATCAACGAAGACGATCTCTATGAAGCCCTGTCTGCGGGTCATCTGGGGGGAGCGGCCTTCGATGTTTTTTCCACCGAACCGCCGGGAAAAATTAAATTGATGGAACTGCCTAATTTTATCTGTACGCCCCACCTGGGGGCCTCCACGAAAGAGGCCCAGGAAAATGTCGCCAAAGATGTGGCTGAACAGATCGTCGCCTTCCTCCTTAAAGGGACGGTTAAGAACGCCGTCAATGTACCGGCCGTCAGCGCCGAACTTATGTCGGTCTTGAAGCCCTATGCCTCGCTGACGGAAAAGATGGGGATCCTGGCCGCTCGACTGACCGACAGTCCGGTGGAAGAGATTCAGATCAAGTATGAAGGGAAAATCACCGAATATAATCTGGCCCCCTTAACCACCGCAGCGGTCAAAGGCGTTCTGACGCCGATTCTCAAGGATGATGTCAACTTCATCAACGCTCCGGTAATTGCCGCCGACCGGGGAATAAAGATCGTCGAGACCAAAACGGAAAAAGCGGAAGACTTTTCCTCTCTCATCGTCATCTCGGTCAAGTCTAAAGAAGGGGAGCAGGCCGTTTCCGGAACCATCTTCGGCAAAAACAATCCCCGCATCCTCAGGATTAATGATCTCTTTCTGGAGGCCATCCCGGAAGGGCACCTTTTATTTATTTACAACCAGGACATCCCCGGGGCTATCGGACAAATCACCTCTTTACTGGGGAAAGAGGGAATAAACATTGATCGGATGCATGTCAGTCAGGACAAGGAAAAGAACCAGAATGCCATCCTCCTGGCCACCGACCCGGAAGCGGACCATCGGGTTTTAGGGGACTTGCAGGCCCTTTCCTGTGTCCTTTCGGTGAGAAAATTGGAATTATAGACGGAGAGTTAAGTGCGAATTACTGGTTGCGGTTTAACCAACGGTATTGATTCTTAAACTCGCCAATTGCAACCCGGAGCCCGCAACAATAAAGCTGCAGTACCGGCGCTGTTATTGCCCCGGAAAACCATAAAAACAGTATAGGAGGAGTTATGGAATTGAAAAAGGTATTTTTAAGTGAAGCGGACATGCCCCGAAAGTGGTACAACATCATGGCCGACATGCCGACGCCCATGGAACCGCCCCTGCATCCGGGTACAGGCCAGCCGGTCGGTCCCCAGGACTTGGCCCCGATTTTTCCCATGAATCTGATCGAACAAGAGGTCAGCACCGCGCAATGGATCGACATACCGGAAGCGGTTATGGAGAAATACATGATGTGGCGTCCTACTCCCCTGGTCCGCGCTTTTGCCCTGGAAAAAGCCCTGGGAACCCCGGCCAAAATCTTTCTCAAAAACGAAGGGGTCAGTCCGGCCGGAAGTCACAAACCGAATACCGCCATACCTCAGGCCTATTACAATAAGGTCGCCGGTACCAAGCGGATCACCACTGAAACCGGTGCCGGTCAGTGGGGCAGCGCTCTGTCCATGTCCTGTGCCCTTTTTGGGATTGAGTGTAAAGTCTTCATGGTCAAGATCAGTTATAACCAGAAACCCTATCGAAGGCTGATGATGCAGACCTGGGGGGGCAACTGTGTGGCCAGCCCCAGTACCGAGACCAACGCCGGGCGGCAGGTTCTGGAAAAAGATCCCGACTCTCCCGGAAGTCTGGGCATCGCCATCAGCGAGGCCGTGGAAGCAGCCGTAGGAGATGAGAATACCAAATATGCCCTGGGCAGCGTCTTGAACCATGTCATGCTCCACCAGACCATCATCGGTTTGGAAGCCCAGAGACAGATGGAAGTCTTCGGGGTTTATCCGGATGTGGTTATCGGCTGCGCCGGCGGGGGAAGCAATTTCGCCGGTCTGGCCTTGCCCTTTGTCCGGGACAAGATCAATGGCAAAAAGGTGGATATCATCGCCGTGGAACCGGCCTCCTGCCCGACCCTGACCAAAGGCCCCTTTGCCTATGACTTCGGGGACACCATGATGATGACCCCTCTGCTCCCGATGCATACCATCGGGCACAGTTTTGTCCCCGCCCCGATCCATGCCGGTGGGTTGCGCTACCACGGGATGGCCCCCATCGTCAGCCAGCTTCTCATGTCCGACCTGATCCGGGCCGAAGCCGTTCCTCAATTGGAAACCTTTAAAGCCGGTCTCACTTTTGCCCGATCGGAAGGATTTATCTCGGCCCCTGAGACCAACCATGCCATCGCCATGACCATCCGCGAGGCCCTCAAGGCCAAAGAGGAAGGCAAGGAAAAAGTCATCCTCTTCAACTGGAGCGGCCATGGACTGGTGGACTTGATGGCCTATGACGCCTTCTTAACCGGTAAACTGACCGACCATGAATTGCCAGCCGAAGAGATTAAAAGGGCCTTGAACGACATTGCCGCCCTGCCCAAGCCGCAGCAGTTCAGGATGGGAACGATCTAAAAAGAATAGTATTCCAACCTTTCCCTTTACCGTGGTTCTGTAGGGGCGGGTTTCAAACCCGCCCCTACGAAAAGGGCAATTCTTTAGGAATCGCGGCATCCGCTCGGGATGGTAAAGGATAAATTCGAAAATAGAATTCAAAGATTGAAGCTCAAAATAAACCCTTGAGCCTTTGATAAAAATCCATTAAAGTCATTATAAAGAAATACGACCTAAAGGACGGGAAAGACGTCATGAGCAAAGAAAAAATTGTCTTAGGAAACGGGGCCATCGCTCTGGGCCTGCTCGAAGCCGGCTGTCAGATTTTGACCTCCTACCCCGGCACCCCCAGTTCGGAGATCCTTCCGGAGACGGTCCGCCTGGTCAAATCGGAAGGGTTGAATACCTATATCGAATGGTCCACCAATGAAAAGGTGGCCCTGGACACGGCCTTCGCCGCCTCGATTACCGGCAAGCGGGCCGCCTGCGTCATGAAACAGGTGGGGCTCAATGTGGCCGCCGACACTTTGATGAGCGCCGCCTATTTAGGGACGGTTGGGGCTTTGGTGATTATCTCTTGCGATGATCCCGGTCCCCATTCTTCGCAAACAGAGCAAGACACCCGGCTCATGGCCCGGTTGGCCAAGGTCCCGGTTTTTGATCCCTCCAATCCTCAGGAGGCCAGAGAGATGGTCCAAACAGCCATGGACCTTTCCCATGAATTCCAGGTTCCGGTTATTTTGAGACCGGCTATCCGGGTCTGCCATGCCCGGCAAAATATTGCCTTTGGCGCCCTTCCCAAAGAGGGGCCGTCGGCCGCCTTTGAGAAAAACCCTCAGAGGTGGGCGGCCACCCCCAAATTCCGGCTGGTCCAGCATATGGACTTAAATAAAAAATTAAAAGAAATCGGCCGCCGCTTCGAATCCCTGACCCAATATAACTTTCATAATCTGGAACCGCGGAAAAAATATCCCTTGGGAATCATTGCCGGCGGAGTTCCCTATTCGGTGATCAAAGATATTTTAGCGGATGAAGGGAGATCGGACATTCCGGTACTCAAAATCGGCACTCCTTATCCCTTTCCCGAAGCATTGGTTTCCCAATTTGTCAAGGCCTGTAAAAAAATCCTAGTCCTTGAGGAAACCGACACTGTCATTGAGTACCAACTCCGGGATCGGGCCAAGGTTTTAGGGCGATTGAGCGGCCACATCCCCAGCGAAGGAGAACTGGTCCCTCAAGTCATCCACCAAAAGGTCGGCCAGGTTTTATCCGAATTAGGTCTGGAGCGTTTTAAAACCTCGGAAGATCAAAAGGTCCTGGATCTGGTTCAAAACCTGAAACTTCCGATCCGCAAACCGACCCTCTGTCCCGGCTGCCCCCATCGGGCCTCTTTCTTTTCCATTCGCAAAAGCAGTCCGAAGGCCATCTTCACCTCGGATATCGGCTGTTACACCCTGGGGATCAACCTGGGCGGCGTGGATACCTGTCTGGTCATGGGCGGAGGAATTACCATGGCCGGCGGTTTTTATCAGGCCTTTGCCCAGGACGGGATCAAGCAGCCGATCATCGCCACTATGGGCGATTCGACCTTCTTTCATTCCGGAACGGCCGGTCTTTTAAACGCCGTTTATAATAACGCCCGCTTCATCCTGGTCATCCTGGATAACGCCATCACCGCCATGACCGGCATGCAGCCCACTCCCGGCATCGGGATCAGGGCCGACGGCAGCCACGGGAAGCTCATCCCCCTGGAAAGGGCCATCGCCGGATGCGGCGTTGATTTCATTGAGGTGGTTGACCCTTATGATTTCAAAAAGATGGGGGCCCTTCTCAAGAAGGCCGTCGAGTACGTGGAAAAACCGGATGGGGGTGTGGCGGTGATCATCGCCCGGCACGCCTGTGTCATTGCCAACCGCAAAGAAGCCATTCCCCAAAAAATTCAGGTCCAGGTGACCGATGCTTGTATTAAATGCGGTTTTTGCATGACGCGGTTTGAGTGTCCGGCCCTCTTCCATGATCAGGAGCTGGACCGCACCAATATCAACCGACAGATCTGCGCCGACTGCGGTCTGTGCATTCAGGTCTGTCCGAAGAAGGCGATTGTGAAAGCATAAAAACATAGGGTTCAAGGATTCGAGGATTCAAGGGTTCAGGGTGTAATTTTTCTTTGATTTGCACTTGACTCCTTGCCCCCTTGGTTCCTTGAATCCTTTTCATTGAACATTTAAGGAATAATTATGAAGAACATCAACATGGTACTTAGCGGGTTAGGCGGACAAGGTATTTTATTCATGACCAAGGTCTTGGCCCAGGCCGCCCTGGATAAAGGGTATCAGGTCCTGGGAGCGGAGACTCATGGCATGGCCCAACGCGGGGGTTCGGTTATTTCTCACTTGAGATTAGGTGAGTTCCAAAACTCCCTGGTTAGAAACGGAACGGCCCATTTTCTGCTTTCTCTGGATGAGAACGAAGGATATCGCAACTTAGCCTTCCTGGCCCCCAAATCGGAACTGGTGGTCAATACGGCCTCTTCGTCTTATCCACGGGAAGAGGTCCGGCCTTTTTTGAACAAAAAAAAGATCACCAGCCGATCCGTCCAGGCCGCTGCTATAGCCCGGAAGATGGGCGCCCCTCAATCCACCAATCTGGTCCTGCTGGGCTATTTTTCCGCTTCCCCAAAAGGGCCGGTCACGTACGAGGAGCTTCGCCGGACCATTGAAAAAATCAGTCCCGACCGGGTTCGGGAGATTAATCTAAAGGTCTTTGACGCCGGATTTGAAAAGGGCCAAGAGGATCTGAAAACCAAATAAGAGATATCGGCCATGGCCCATCTAAAACGTGTCTCCTTATCTCCCGAAAGATATCCCACGGATGCATACTATCCCTTTAATCTGTCCACTTTTCGGACCCTCCGGGATATATCATTCGATTCTCCGGTCACCTTTTTTGTAGGGGAAAACGGGACGGGAAAATCCACCCTTTTAGAGGCCATTTCTCATCGAGCGGGGATCCATATCTGGCAAAACAACGAAGGACCGCGTTTTGATTTCAATCCTTATGAGGAAGAACTATACCGGTATATTTCCGTCCAATGGGCTGAGGGGCCGGTCCCCGGTTCTTTCTTTTCCGGAGAAAATTTCCGGGATTTTTCAAGATACTTAGAAGAGTGGGCGGTTAATGACCCGCCGATGCTGGATTATTTCGGAGGGAAATCCCTCTTGACCCAATCCCACGGGCAGTCGCTCATGTCCTTTTTTAAAACCCGTTACCGGATCAGAGGGCTCTATCTCCTGGACGAACCGGAAACAGCCCTTTCACCACGCAGTCAAATTGCCCTTCTGGACATCTTAAGCGAGATGGGCCGCTCGGGTCAGGCCCAGTTTATCGTGGCCACTCATTCCCCGATCCTTTTGGCCTGTCCTGATGCGTCGATCTACAGTTTTAATCATGTCCCCATCCGGGAGGTCGGCTACCAGGAGACCGAGCTGTTTCAACTCTACCGGGATTTTTTAATAACCCGAGAAATGGGAATCAAAGAGGATTCCCATCGATCTTATCAAGGGGAAAACCACCCACCTCACCCGTCCTGAAACACAGGAAGCGGAAAAATCCTGTACAATCCCCCGCCGCCTGTGCTAACAATAAAACCAATTTAGTTGCATTGAAAAAGGAGAATGTATCATGGGAAAAAGAGTTTACAATTTTAACGCCGGGCCCGCCGCCCTGCCTCTTTCCGTATTGGAACAAATTCAGGCCGAATTTTTAGATTATGAAGGCACCGGCATGTCTATAACCGAGATCAGCCACCGCTCCAAGCCCTTCGATAAGGTCATTAATGAGGCCGTGGAGCGCACCAAACGCCTCCTGAACCTGGGCGAGGATTTTCAAGTCCTCTTCCTTCAGGGCGGGGCCAGCATGCAGTTCTGTATGGTGCCGATGAATCTGGCCCTGCCGGGAAAGACGGTGGAATATATCAATACCGGAACCTGGGCCACCAAGGCCATCAAAGAAGCCAAGATTCAGGAAAAGGACGTCCGGGTCATCGCCTCTTCCGAAGACAAAAATTTTTCCTATATCCCCAAAGAATATGCAGTGGATGAGGAAGCCGCTTATCTGCACTTCACTTCGAACAACACTATCAAAGGGACCCAATGGGCTAAGTTTCCCATGGTCAAGAAGGTACCTCTGGTCAGTGATATGTCGTCCGACATCATGAGCCGTCCTTTTGATCCCAAACCCTTTGGGCTGATTTATGCCGGGGCTCAAAAGAACATCGGGCCCGCCGGCACGGCCCTGGTCATCATCCGCAAGGATATGCTGGAAAGGGTTCCGGAGAATCTGCCCACTATTCTCAAATACACCACTTTTGCCAAAGAGAATTCCATGTTCAACACCCCTTCCTGCTTCACCATCTATACCATCAATCTGGTCCTGAAATGGCTGGAAGAGACCATTGGTGGTTTAGGGGCCATGGAAAAGCTCAACCAGGAGAAAGGGGCTATCCTCTATGGTTATATGGAGCAGTCGGGTTTTTACCGGGGAACGGCCGAAAAAGACAGCCGTTCGCTGATGAACGTCACCTTCCGTCTGCCCAATGAAGAGTTGGAGGCCAAATTTGTTGCCGAAGCAACGAAGGCCGATTTGGTGGGACTGAAAGGACACCGCTCCGTAGGCGGCTGCCGGGCCTCCATCTACAACGCCACCTCCAAAGAAGCCATCCTGGCCCTGGTGGATTTCATGAAGACCTTCGCCCAGAAGAACGGATAAGGGCTTAAGCTGTTGAAAATGCCTAAAGGGTTCAAGGCTCCGAGTATGCAAGAGTAAGGCGGGAAAATAACCACCTTACTCCTTAAATCTTAGATCTTTGAACCCTTTTCAATAGACACTCAAATAAATTCCGCTTAACGGAATCCTATTCTCTGCCTTTCTTTTGTTTATTCGCATACATCATCTTATCCGCTTGGGACAATAGAAAATCCAATGATAAGGGACTGTCATGGGTAAATCTGGCCATACCCAAGCTCATGGAAAGGGTATAAGGTCGGTCCTTATGAAGATGGTGATCTTTTAAGGCCTTATCGAATCGTAAAATCAATGAATCGGCCGAACTTTCGTTGCTGTTCATGGCCAAAATGACGAACTCATCCCCACCCATTCTGGCAATGATATCCGATTCCCGGAAGGTCTCTTTTAGAATGGCGGCGAGATCAATTAAGGCTTGATCGCCTTCCTGATGCCCCAGGGCATCATTAATTCTTTTAAAGTTATCCAAGTCTCCATAAATGAGCAGCATCTCCGTTCCCATCCGTTGAACGGCTTTCATGGCCTGCTCGGCCAAGGTATAAAATCCTCGGCGGTTATAGAGTCCGGTGAGATCGTCTCTTAACGATAAGGCCTGCAGCCTCTCCTCCACCTGCTTCCGATCAGTGATATTCCTCAAAAAGGCCAGGGAAATCGGCTCTCCCTGATAGATCGTCTTAGCTGCGGAAACCTCAATATAGATTGACTCTCCGTTTTTCTTCCGTCCTTTAAATTCATATTGGGATTTTACATCTTCCCCTTTTTGCCGTCGAAGATTGAGATCTTGAACCCTGGGCAGGTCCTCCGGATCGACCAACAGGGAGAGTGGTTGACCGATAATTTCATCTGCACTGTCATATCCGAACATCTCCACCATCTTTTGATTAACATAGAAGTGTTGATTTCCTTTAACTACGGCGATACCGTCATTTGATTGTTCAAATATCGTTCGATACCGGGCTTCACTCTCCTGCAGCGAGGTCAAAGTCTCGTTGAGCAAAGTGGTCATGTTTTTAAAACTATGGCCCAGCTCCCCGATCTCATCCGAACGAGTTAGCAACCCGGTGGGTTCCTCCCATTTCCCTCCTTTGAAGTCCCTTATGCCCTTGGAAAGGGCCTTGATGGGTCGGATAAAAATCTCCATCCCCCAAATTCCGATCCCTGTGGCCGTTAATAAAGCCGCAAGGAGAAACAAGGCGATCTGTTTCTGCAGATCATGAAGGGGGGCAAAAATCTCTTTCTTCTCCATCATTATCCCAACCATCCAATCGGCGGTTTGCAGCGGTCGGAAGCCCATCAGATATTTTTTCCCGTCCGCTCCTAGACGATCGATAATCCCACTCTTGCCTTTCGGCAGACTTTGAAACAGCGGATTCCCCTTGAGCGGATCGCCTTCAGGAGAGATCAACCCGGACTCCGGGTAATAGAGTATCTTCCCTTTAGGTTCATAGACTAAAATCTTTCCCGTCCGACCGATCTGAATATCCTTCAATCCCCCGGCGAAATTACGGCGCTGAAGGTTGACCGATCCGACCAGAAGACCTAATATTTTTCCGTCAGAGGTCAAAAGGGGAACAGTAAAACTAATAACCATGGCCCCCGTCCGTTTCGATCGGTAGGGATTAGAGACGATCTGCTTTTTTACGGCAACGGTCTTCTGAAAATATTCCCTAAAGGAAAAATTCCCCCCTCGGCTGCCAGATACCGGGTAGTCCACCTTCAGGATCCCTTGAGAGTCCAACATAAAAAATCCATTGTCGAAGTGAGAATTGGCAAAATAAGCAGACCGAAGATGGGACTCATTCTTTTCCCACTTGCCGTTCCGGATCGCCTGGATATCCAAGTGCTGGGCGATATTCCGCATATCCGTCTGAACGTTGTCAATAAACATATCCAGACGGCTGGCAACTTGAGAGGCTTCTTCCAATAAATCCTTGTTGGCCTTACTCAGCAAAGACCGGTCTAAAAAAAAGGAAAGGATTCCCCCCAGACTAAGCAAGGCAATAAGGAGAAGGGCTGAGAGAAAAAGGGAGGTTTTGACTTGGAGTTTCATACAGATTATCACCTTCCCAGGGTACGGGAAAAGAATACCTTAGAGAGTTAATTTCAATTTTGATCTTAGAATGCCGATGATCCCGCTCCTAAATCCCAAAACAGCGGCCGTTTTTCAACCAGAATCCCTCCTTGAGACAGAACCGTTATGGTATAGAAAATCGTGAGAACGAAATCAATCTTATGCTCGACAAACAGAATGGGAATGGTTTTAGAAATCTCCGGGATCAACTGAATGCTCCGCTTGGCATCTTCCTAGCTCAAGCCGGAAGTGGGTTTATCCAAAAGAATAAGCTTGGGCACTGAGGCTGGCGAAATGGCAATATCCAGACACCGCAGTAACCCATATGGAATGCCCCCCCTTTCAACCTCGAGGTTGACTTGGTTAACGGCCCTAAGAGCCCCGAAGTCCTTGGTCAAATTCTGGGTAAATAAAATTCCGGATTCGAAATCGTTTCTCTGGTGGTCCATCGGTTCCGTTTTCGCTTTGAAGTCCGCGGCCGAGGAAACCGCAATAGCCAAATATTGATCACGAAGTTAGGTATCCGTTTAATTATAAGGTGTTATGCTGAAAAATTTACCCTTATCAATGCAAAAAAAGATAAAAAAATCAATAAAAAAAGTATTCATAATCATTAGCCGGCAAATGGGAACCGATCATAAAATCAAAAATTAAAGATTTATGAAAAAAAACCGATAATAACGATTAGAAGAAAAAATGTCTGTTCGAGCCGGAAAAACAGAGGAACTTGATTCATCATGGGTGATATTCAACCCAGCATTATGACTGTAAAAGAAGTAGCCGACTGGCTGCGCCTCCCCACGTCGACCATTTACAAATTATGCCTCCGGAGGAAGATCCCTTGCATAAAAATAGGTAAGCACTGGCGTTTCCAACGAAAACACATTGAAACCTGGTTCGAACGAAAAATCCAAGAAAAAAGACCGGTCCAGAATTTTCTAGAAGTAAAGGTTCGCTGATGGTTCCAAACACCCAATTAATGGAAGAATATGAGCAGGAAACCGGTGCACCGTTTCTCGAAAGTCTGACGGGTTTATTCACTCACGGTTTTTTTCAGGTTATTCTCGACCGGGAGATAAAACGGTTTGCCAGGCAGAAAAATCCCTTTACCCTGGTCTTGATTGACCTGGGAGCTTTCGGTCGGTTTAATCGGAAAAGGGGATACTCGGCCGGAGACCGCTTATTAAAAGAATTCTCCCTTTTGCTCCGAGAAAATCTCCGAGATTTCGACTGGGCGGCCCGCTACCAAGGAGCCACCTTCGCCCTTATTTTAGTAGATACTGATGCCGAGATAGCCCGAAAGGTCGTTGAGCGAATCAAATCCCTTTTCAGGGAAAAATTTCCGGATACGGTTGACCTTTTTGCCGGTCTGTCCTGTTTCCCCCGGGATGCCCAAAACCAACATGATATGCTCTTCCAGGCCCAGGAGGCATTGAACCAGGCCAAGAAGATAGGGGGAGATGGCGTTTATTTTTATGAATCTCCCGCCCGCTCGGAAGATCCGGAAAAAGCCACTATTCTGTTGGTGGATGACGAACCGTTGAATTTAAAGCTCTTTAAAGCCTTTCTGGCCCCTTTCCCCTATGAAATCATAACGGCTCAAGACGGGTTTGAGGCCTTGGAAAAGGTGGAGAAAAATGATATCGACCTCATTTTGATGGATGTGATGATGCCGGGGAGAACCGGATTTGAAGTCTGTCAGCAGCTTAAATCCAATGAAGAAACCCGGCTGATTCCGGTTGTTCTGATTACCGGACTGAATGATCTCGAGTCCCGAGTCAAAGGCATGGAAAGCGGGGCCGATGATTTTCTGACCAAACCGGTCCATCGACCCGAATTCCTGGCCAGGACCAAATCGCTCCTGCACAACAAAAAATTGAATAATCGTTTGACTAGTATTGAGAATGTCCTCTTCTCTTTGGCCAATGCTGTTGAGGCCAAAGATCGATATACTCAGGGGCACACGGTCAGGGTAGCCACCCTGGCCATGGCCCTGGGCGAAAAAATCGGGTTAACGGAAAGAGAACTGGAGGCCTTGCGAATCGGAGGGATGCTCCATGATATTGGTAAAATCGGCATTCCCGAAAATGTCCTCAACAAACCGGGGCCCTTAGATCCTCAGGAATGGGAATTGATGAAGACCCATTCCGTCATCGGGTATAATATCTGTAAACCCCTGGCCCACTCCCTGGGCGCTGCCCTGGATGTCATCCGCTACCATCATGAAAAAATGGATCAATCCGGCTATCCCGACGGCCTTGATGGTCCCAATATTCCTATAACAGCCCGGATCATGGCTGTAGTAGATATTTTCGATGCCCTGACCTCCGATCGTTCTTATCGACCGGCCCTAAACAAGGAAGAAGCTGTTGGTTTCTTAAAAAAAGAGGTTGGGGAAGGGAAATTGGATCAAGAAGTATTAACCCACCTTCTGGAAATTATTAAGTAGAAAAAAATTTAAAGAATCCGATGACGGTCAAACCAAATTCAGAATTAATGGAATCCGAGACCTTCGGTCAATTAATCCGGAAGACGAAGCAAAATATTATTAATCACCTGCCGTGTCCCGTTTTCTCAACTTTTGGTTTTGTTGGGCTGTCTCCTTTGTCCCCGGAAACCAGTAAGGCGGAAGGTGTTCGGAATTCCTTTAAACTATCCAATTGCAAAGAGGGCTCTCATCAGGGACACTCCCCTCCTTAGCAAATTTTCATCTTTCGTTGTGCCCCACAACGGCCTGGACATGTGAATTAAATTCCGATTAATATTAACTGTCTCAAACTAGTCTCGAAATTTTATTTAAACCAGTTGGGCTGTTTTTCTGAAGACATTGGCAAAAGGGCGCCGTCTTTTGCGAATTTATCACCAGGGGAAACCGCAGCCCACCCACTGATTTTTAGCGGGTGGGAATGCCGGAGGGGGCAAAGTGTCCCCCGAAGATAAATTCGCAGAAAAGACCAGCCCGGCAGACACAGACGAAAGAAAAATAGCCCAACTTGGTCAATACTTTTTTGAGACGATTAATATCTTGACATCTTTTTATGTCTTCGGTAAAAGAAGACCATCGGTTTGAGGGTTAACGGAACACGGTGACATTCCGTGGCGGACCCGCCGCTGTAACCGGAGACAAACCCCGTAAACGCCACTGCCCGGTCAAAACCGGGTGGGAAGGTCGGGGGGCGGATGATCCGGAAGCCAGAAGACGAGCGCTCAGACCGGGGCCAGCGGATGGTAAACGCAAACCCGGATTCTCCTAAGGAGGATCCGGGTATTTTATTTTGAATGGAGATCAACTTATGTCAACCCAAGACACTTCAGCAATGGTCAACCGTCAACCTCTTTTTTTAGTCAGTACCAAGTCCCTCGTCGGGGCCGTCCTATTAGGACTGGCTTTCGTCTTGGTTCAACAAATCGCCCATCGCATAGATGCCCTGATTAATCCGGCCTGTGTGATTATCGGCGGTGTCACCTGGGCCACCTTCACCGGCCTGGTGGTCTTGCTTTATCGGCAGCCGGCCGGTCTGATCACCGCCGAGGTGGCCGCCTTCACCGCCCTAGCCACCGGTCTTTCCGTCCTGGCCCCGTTTTTTATCCTCGCTAATGGGGCCGGATCCTTGATTTATTCCCTGGTCTCTTGGAAATGCTCCATGCGGACCTGGGGCCACCATTTTATGGCCCAACTGGCCACTAATCTGGTCGGCAATCTCTTTGTGGCCATCGGCCTGAGTGTCCTACTCCATCTTCCCCATAAAGTCATTCTAATAGCCGCGGGAATCACTACTACGGCCGGAGTCATTGGAGGGACAATCTTAACCAAAAAAATCTATGAGAATATTACCCGGGCCGGGTTAATCAAATAGATGGGGGAGAAGAAAAGATGTCACAAGACTTACGAACGTTTTTGAAACATTTTGAAGATCGGTTTCCTCAAGAGGTCTTGCGGATCTCTCAGGAATTAAGCCCCGGGTATGAACCCTCGGCCGTCATCATGGAATTGGATCGGGCCAAACGGTATCCTTTAGTCTACTTCGAAAAGATCAACGGTTCCGCACATGCCATAGTGGCCAATGTCCTGGCCACCCGTCAACGCCTGGGGCTGGCCTTGGGGGTGGAGGCGGAATCAGCGGCCCAGGCCTTTGCCGAGCGCATTCAAACTATAATTCATCCGGAAAAGATCACCGAAGCCCCTTTTCAGGCCAATCGTTTAACTGATGAGGCGGTGGATCTGCATCTTTTCCCCATCCTGACCCATTTCCTGATCGATGCCGGTCCCTATATCACCGCCGGACTAGTCACAGCAAAAGACCCACAATCGGGAACCGATACCTGCGGCTATCACCGCATGCAATTAAAAGGCCCTAAAAAGCTCGGGGTAAGCCTTCATTCGCGCCAACGTTTATGGGAATATCTACGCCGGGCTGAGCAGGCCGGCCGCAATCTGGAAGCCGCCGTGGTTATCGGCGTCCATCCGGCCATATCTTTAGGGTCCATGGCCCTGGTGGCCTATGATCAGGGGAAATTCGCCCGCATCGGCGGTCTGTTGGGCGAGCCGCTGCAGGTCACCCCCTGCCGGGATATCGACTTGGAGGTCCCTTCCTTTGCCGAAATAGTCATCGAAGGTGAAATCCTGGCCGGACAGCATGAACCGGAAGGCCCCTTCGCCGAATTCACCAATTATGCCTCATACCGCAGTACGGAAAATGTCTTTATGGTCCGATCCATTCAATACCGGGACCAGGCCCTTTATCAAAGCATCACCCCGGCTATGTCCGCCGATCATGTGACCATCGTCGCCGTCCAACGGGAAGGCGATCTCCTGCGCGCCCTGCAGCAAACCCTGCCAAATATCAAGGCAGTCCATGCCCCTTTATCGGCCTGCGGCCTCTTTCATTGCTATATCGCCATGGAGAAAATCGCCGAAGGTCAGCCCACCCAGGCCATTCTGACGGCCCTGGCCGTAGATCACAATATCAAACTGGTCGTAGTGGTGGATAGTGATGTCAACGTCTTCGACGAATCCCAGGTGTTATGGGCCATCGCCACCCGCGTCCAGGCGGATCAGGATGTCCTGATCATCCCTCAGCATCAGGGCATGGGCTGCACCCTGGATCCCTCAAGCGACGCCCTGAGCCGCAGCGCCAAGATGGGAATCGACGCCACCAAACCCTTATCCGGGTTCGCTCAGGGGATCGATCCCCACCCGGCCGCGCAGGAAAAGGCCCGTCAAATACTCCGCAAATTGAACTTCTAACAGCTTCAAGACAGGATGAAATCTCCCTTATTACAGGCCCAAATAAAAAGTGTTTGGTTTGATGCCCAGAGCCCGCCGGTCCTAACCGAAATCAGCTTGACGATTAACCCAGGTGAATTTATCCTGCTTCTAGGGCAAAGTGATGCCGGCAAGTCGGTCCTCTGCCGCTGTCTGGCCGGAGTGATTCCCTCCTTTGAAAAGGCCTGTCTGGAGGGCACGGTCTATCTGTCGGGCAAAAAGACGGATGAATGGAGACTGGCTGATTTAGCCCCTTTCGTCAGTCTGATCACCGATGATCCGCAGAATCAGCTTTTTTGCCCGACCCTGGAGGAAGACTTGGCCTTCGGTCCTGTCAATCTCAAACGTTCGGTTCCTGATGTGCACCAAAGTATGCAACAGGCCCTGGAATGGGTCAAACTCAAGGGTTTTGAAACCCGCACGCCGGAAACCCTTTCCGGCGGGGAAGCCCAGCGCGGGGCCTTGGCCTCCTTCCTGACGATTGGGGCCCCTTTGCTGATACTGGATCGAGCCACCGACCAGATCGATACCGAAGTTCGCCGAGGACTTTATCACACCCTGGTCAAGCTATGCCGGGAGCACGGCCAAAGCGTTATCATAATCGACGAACACTTCAAACCCCTATTACCTTTAGCCGACCGGCTCATCTTTCTGGAAAAAGGGAGAGTGGTTTATGATGGCTCCTCTGAAGATCTGCCCCAATCTTTACAAGATAGCCTCAACCGGCCCTTAGATCCTTTTCAGCTAACCCGGCCAAGCATCCGGGTAACGGAAAACCGTCGGCCGATCATAGAGATTAAGAACGTCTCTTATGCCTACCCCACAGGGTCCTTTGCCTTACGGGATATTTCCCTGACCGTCTATCCGGGAGAGTGCTTAGCCATCCTCGGTCCAAATGGGGCCGGGAAAACCACCCTGATCCGCCTTTTAAATGGGCTGCTGATCGGGGATCAAGGAGACGTCCTGGTGAATGGGTTCTCTACACGGACTACAGCTACCGCAGCTTTGGCCGATCACATCGGGATGCTTTTTCAAGACCCCGATTCACAACTCTTTGCCGCCACAGTGCGGGAAGAAGTCGGTTTTGCTTTGCATCTTCAAAAGCGGCCTAAGGAGGAAGTGCGGACCTGCGTAGAGGCCCAACTGGAAGAACTGGGACTCTTGCCCTTCGCCGACCACCACCCCTACCAACTGAGCAGAAGTCTTAAACAGGTCGTGGCCTTAGCGGCCTGTCTCATTACCAACCCGCCGATTATCGTCCTGGATGAACCCCTTTCCCATTTGGGCTATCCGCGCAACCGGGAAATTTTTGAGGTCATGTCCGGGTTTTCCGTTAAAGGCCAGACCGTTATCTGGATCACCCATGATCACGAAACCGCCTGCGCTTTGGGCACACGTCTGATCTTCATGGAAGGCGGACGGATCATCTCTGATGCGACGAATCACAGGCTCAGTTCAAATATTCAACCGGCCTTTGGATCGACTTGGGAGAGTGAAGTGTGAAAAATTCTTTTCGTAGAATCCTTGTCGGTTTGCCTTTAGACCTCGACCCTCGAGTAAAGTTAGTCTGGCTCTTCGTCAATGTGGTGTTGGTGATCCAGTCTCAACCGCTCTGGCAACGGGTTTTATCTTTGCTAATTATCCTTCTGGTTAATCAATGGCTCGGCTTGACTTTGGACCGAATAAAACCGTTTTTTAAGATCACCGCCCTCACGGGTCTGCAATTGATCCTGCTTCAAGGATTTCTGCAATCCTTGGGGACCCCGCTTTTTTCCTTAGGAGGGTGGCCTTTTTACTCCGGAGGGGTGATCCTGGGGCTTCAGGGGATTTTGGTCGTCTCCGGTCTGGCCCTGTCTTTTTTCCAGTTTCTATTTTGGATATCGGCCAAAGAAATAATCGGACTCTTAATCAAGATGAGAGTGCCTTTTAAGTATGCCTTTTCAGCCGGTCTGGCCGTACGTTACTTGCCTTTGTTACAGAAAGATCTTCGATCCATTCTTCAAAGTCAAGCATCCCGAGGACTCAGACTGGACGGTTATTTTAATAAAATAATCGGCCTGCCTCCGATCATCCTGCCCTTACTTTTAAAAACCCTTAACCGGGTTGAAGGGATTGCCTTATCCATGGAGCTGAAAGGATTTGGTCTTCATCCTCAAGTGACTGTGCTGGAAGAATTGCGATTAAGCCCCAAGGATTGGTGGGCCTTTTTGGTTATTGCTGCCTATGGGGTCTTGAGATTAGGCTGGTTCTGAAGGAGAGGCAAAGAATAGGTGAGTGATGAGATTCTACAAACCATCATTATACCGAGACAGAAAAGCTTCGGAACGGTGCCTGAGCTTTCTATTCGCATCTTAGTGGCTTCATATTC
>Ga0233425_10003933_pt1 | contig 25871 bp, 17 predicted proteins | sample Watercolumn_Towu_2_FD_181712 | JGI IMG/M metagenome (GOLD analysis project Ga0233425, IMG submission 181712) | Freshwater microbial communities from Lake Towuti, South Sulawesi, Indonesia - Watercolumn_Towuti2014_140_MG | ecosystem: Environmental > Aquatic > Freshwater > Lake | place... | reverse complement strand
GCCTGCCGAGGACCAGAAGCCTGCCGAGGACCAGAAGCCTGCCGAGGACCAGAAGCCTGCCGAGGACCAGAAGCCTGCCGAGGACGAGGAGCCTACGCAGAAACCGGGCTCACCGGATCTGCCGCACCTGCCCGTGTAGATTCAAAGCGCGGTATTGACTCACTCCCCGCCCGCAAGATCCTTCTGGAACTGGACCGTGCACCCGGACGAGCAGTCCACTGTGAACATCTCCGGAGCGTCGAGGGTTCCGAAGCAGTCGCCCATGAAGAGCTGGGGAATGTCCGAGGACAGCTCGATTCCACCGTCCGGCGACATCGTTCCGGTCAGCACGCCGAGATCGTCCGAGAAGGTGCAGTCCGCGTTCTGCATGATGTTCAGCTCGAGCTCCCCCTTCGGGCTGCCGCCGCAGAACACCTCCAGGTGCCAGGCCCCGTCGATGGAGGGGCAGCCCGGACCGGCATCGATTTGCACATCCGAGATCGTTTCGTCCGGGAACGGCACGTCGTCCCCACCGTCCGGAACCGTCGAGTCCGCAAGCCCGTCCGGAACCACGATATCCACGCCATCCACCTCGGAGGGAACGTCCCACGTGGTGACATCCTCGCCCGGCAGGGGCGGTGCCGTTCCCTCAGGGCACTGCGACTCGTCGAACACCACCCAGACCAGCGCAGCATCCTGTGCCTTGCGACCTCGATCGTCGAGCACCTCCAGCACCACGAGGGTCTGGGCCAGCTCGTCACCCGAGGTCTCGGGTTTGGAGAAGCGGAAGTCGATGACCGGCTCCCGAGAGCTGATCCAGGCTCCGCTGTGCCCGATGCGGAAGGAGTAGCGCACCAGGTCGCCCTCCGGTGCCTCCGACGTCGAGGCATTCAGCTTGACGGATGCTCCCACTACGGCGCACTCGGGGGCATCGAGGCGGGCGATGGGGGGGGCGAGCGTGCTTCCACCGCACGATGTGAGCAGCATGGCGATTGCAGGAAACCAGGTTCTCACGTTTTCTCCTCCCCGCATGAGGTGCCCCGATCCTACCCCCCCTGGGGATGCAGGTCAACTTGCCCGCAGAAGCCTGTCCGCACGACCGCTTGATCTCCATCCATCCGGGGCCGTATGATGCCCCTCCGGAACGCAGCGGAACGATCTCCGCTCCGTCATCCGCTGGAGACCACTCCATGGAGCTTCTTCGCCGCATCCTGGGCATCCGCAAGGGCGAGCTGACCAAGGTCGGCGGCATGTTCCTTTTCTTCTTCATCATCATTGCGTCATACTGGTTTCTCAAGCCGCTGCGCAGCCTTCTCACGGTGGAGAAGCTGGGAGCCGATTCGATCCGGGAGCTGAAGGTCCTGACCGCGTTCGTGTCCGCAGGAGTCGTGGTGGCTTACTCCCTGGCTCTCACGCGCCTGTCTCGGGAGCGGCTGACCCTGCTCGTCGTCGGCTCGTTCTTCTGGATCTTCCTGGCCTTTGCCGCAGCGTTCTCCTGGAACCAGTACTCGAACGTGATCTATTACTGTTTCTATATTGCAATTGATTTGTTCATCACGGTCAACCTGTCGGTCTTCTGGGCATTCCTGGCCGACATCACCGATGCGTCCTCGGCCCGTCGGCTCTATGGCCTGATCGGGGCCGGAGGCGTGGTGGGGGGCTTCTTCGGGGCGGCCATGTGCAACCGGATGGTGGACACCGTAGCGCCGGGCACCATGATAGTCTACGTGGCGTTGGGCTATCTGGCGGTTCCTGCGCTGGTTCTCCTGGTTTCGAGGCGGGTCCGCCGGCAACCCGGGGTGGCGCACGGGGTGATTGCGCAATCCGGCCGGTCCCGGCTGTCCGATGCCCTGGCTGGTTTCCGGGTGGTGGTTTCATCGAGGTATTTCCTGGGGATCTGTGTCATTCTCGGCTCCTACGAGCTCGTGTCCGCGGTCAACGACTTCTGCTTTCACAAGGCGGTGGAGCTCTCCTTCAAAGCTGAAGGGGGAGCGCTGTCGCTCCTGGGGACCGCGCTGGCAACGTTCGATCGGGTCACGGGGCTGGAGCTCACGGCTGCTCTCGACCGGCTCGGCTGGAACGTGACGGGCGGATCCATGGGGTCGTTCTTCTCCGGGTTCTTCCTGGCGATGAACCTCGTTGCCCTTGCGGTCCAGGTCCTGCTGACCTCTTTCGTGCTGCGGCGGGCCGGGATGACCGTGGCGCTGCTGGTGCTCCCCGTGGCGATCGTGAGCCTGTCCACCGGGTTCTTCGCCCTGCCGGTGCTGGCCCTGGTAGAGCTCCTTTTCCTGGCGGACAACTCGCTCAACTACTCGATGAACCAGACGTCCCGGGAGCTCCTTTTCGTCCCGGTCCGGCGGGAAGACAAGTACCGGGCGCTGGCTTTCATCGATATGTTCGTGCTGCGTGCGGCCAAGGCCACGGCGGGATTCCTGCTGCTGCTGTTGCCGTTCGTGCTGCAGGCGTTTTCCGGAGTCGGCCTGGATGCTGCTGACATCTCGTCCCTGAGATGGTATATGCTCCTTACCGTACCGCTTGGAATCGTGTGGAGCATCGTGGCTGTCCTCCTGGGCAGCGCATTCCGGCGGAAGACCGCTCCGGCTCCGGCCGAGGCCGACGAGGTCCGGGCTGACGTTCAGCCTGGTGCTCCGATGGAGGGAACCGAGTGAGCTGGCACACCCATGTGGTCACACTTGCCCTGCTTGCCTGCGCGGAGCCGGCAATCGCAGGCGAGACCCCGGCGACCCCTACGGTCTATCTCGTCACCATGCACCCGGGGGAAGCCCTGTTCACGGGTTTTGGCCACATTGCGTTCCGGATCGTGGATCCAGCGGCCGGGACCGATGACGTGTACGACTACGGCACCTATGAAGCCAACGATCCGCTGCTGGGGTGGAAGTTCCTCGTCGGCACGTTGCCCTACTACTGCTCCCACACCACCTACCAGGACATGGTGGACTGGTACTCCCAGGACTTCGGGGGGATCGTGCTCCAGGAGCTTGCGCTCGACCCGGAGCAGGTTGCTCGGCTGGCGGCCAGGGTAGTGGAGGATTGCCTCCCGGAGAACGCTGCCTACCAGTATCACCATTTCACCAACAACTGCTCCACCCGGTTGCGGGATATCCTGGATGACCTGCTTGGGGGCCGCCTGTCGCAGGCCACCGTCGGCCAGGGGGCCGGCAAGTCGCTTCGCGACCTCATCGATGCCAGCATGGCCCGCTGGGAGTTCTCGGTCACTCGGTGGCTGGTCTTCGGGTTGCTCAACTGGGAGATCGACGGTGAGGCGGACCGCTGGCAACAGATGTTTCTGCCCTGGTATCTCGGGCACGAGCTCGAGGGCCTGAGCCGGACCGGACTTCCGGGGAGCACTGCGCTGGTGCGGTCGCGGGTGGTGGACCTGGGGACGGATCGGGCCGAGCCGGCACCTCCGGGGATCGGGTTCGGCATCTTCTTCCTGGTGCTGCTGGCCGGCCTGGCATCGCTGCCGCTCCTGGTGACGGGCCGCAGCCACCGGCGGGGGACGTTGCTGGTGCGTGTCCTCCTGGCGGTAGTAGGAGTGCTCGGCGGGCTCTACGGGACCCTCGTGGCGTTCACCTGGATTGCCTCCCCCTATCCCGAAACCGGGCCGAACCTCACGCTGCTGTGCTTCCATCCCGCTCATTTTCTGCTTGCCGTCGCTGCGGTGCGGTGGAATCGGGCATCGTGCTGGGCAGGGTTCGCACGGTGCTACCTGGCGGCCGGCCTCTGCATCTCCCTGCTCATCCTGGCCACGAATCTGGCCGGCATCGAGCCGCAGAGGCTGTGGCCGTACTCCCTTGCCTGCATCGCTGTCTGCCTGCCCCTCTGGTTGCACCTGCGGGGGGGGGCGTCTCCCCCGTCGCCGACACCGGCAGCGGCGGCCCGGAGCGGAGCGTGAGCCCATGAGTCAGCTCGTCCTCCTCGTCCTGGGCATCGTTGGACTGGGATGCTGCGGTTGCCGACAGGAGAAGGAGGAGCCTCCCCGGGCGCCCGCCGGGTCCGCTCCGGTTGCCGGTACCAAAGGCACGGCCGGTGCCGAAGGGAGGCCCGGTGCCGAAGGGATGCCCGGTGCCGGGGGGAGGCCCGGTGCCGAAGGGGGGCTTGGACAGGGTAAGCGGGGTTCCGGCAGCCCCGCTCCGTGGTGCGGGCCGTCCCGCGTCGAGGTCCGCTGCGTGAGCATGGCTTCGGCCCCCCTCCTCCCGGAGGCGATTGTGTCGGAACTGGTGCTGAAGGCAGCGTCGGACCGTTTCCCCTCGTCCGGGGAATCCTCGGTCTCTCTGGCGGTTCAGTATGCGCTTCGCCTGTCCCGTGTCGAGGGGAGGGCGGTCGCCTTCCTCGGATTCGGCGGACGGCTGCACGGCCTGGGGCCGAAAGGGCCCATCGATCTCGGGGAAGAGGCATCGGCCGACGTGCAGTGGGATGCCGCATGCGAAGCCGCCGGAGCCGACGGAGCAGCAGGTGCCGACGGAGCAGCAGGTGCCGACGGAGCAGCAGGAGCCGACGGAGCAGCAGGTGTCGCTCCGCCGGAATCCTGCCGGACTGAGCTGGAGGAGCAGTCCGCGGCGCTTCTTTCCGGGCTCATGCGCCGCCTGGCGCTGCGTTGCGAGCTGCTGTCGTGCGACGGGGATCTCGTGCGGCGGACGTTGGCTTCGCAGGAGGAGCGGGACCGGCTGGATGCCGTTCGGGCGGTCGGGGAGTGCCGCATCGAGAGCGCGGCCACCGACCTGGTTGCGTTGCTCGATTCCCCGGACCCCCGGCTCTCCCTGGCGGCGCTGGTGGCCCTGGGACAGACCCGTTGGCCGGGCGGGGTTGGTCACATCGTGCGCAGGTCCCAGGCCGCGGACGTGCAGGTGCAGCGGGCCGCGGCTCAGGCCTTGGCCGACATCGGCACGGAGCAGGCGCTGCGGTACCTTCGTGACTGGGCCCGGTTCCACCCGGACCCGAACCTTCGGGAGCTGTGCTCGGAGTTGATCAGGAGCGGGAGCGGAGAGGAACCGACAGGGCAGCAATGACCAGGAGGAGCAGGAGTGCCGCAGCCGGATTCCCACGACTGCCGGCGGTGCATCCCTCCGACTTCTCAGGCACTTCCTCGCCCACGTTCAGGCACTTGCCGAACTTCAGCGTCTGGCCCTCGGGGCAGACGTAGGGATCTTCAGAATCCACCGGGTCCGGCTCGATGAAGCCTTCCTCGCACATGAACGAGTCGTTGCATCCAAACCCCTCGGGACACGCCCCGCACGTCCCGCCGCAGCCGTCGCTGCCGCACACCTTGCTCTGGCAGTTCGGGATGCACGGGACATCGTCTTCCGACACGGAGTCGTCCCCCGCGTACGGGCTGACGCACAGGCCGTCACCGCTGCACACCAGGCCGCCCGGGCAGGTTCCGCACGTGCTTCCGCAGTTGTCGGAGCCGCACTGCTTGCCCGAGCACTGCGGGACGCACGGCTCGTTGGATTCGCACTTCCCCTTCCAGTTGCAGAAGAAGCCGGCCGGGCAGCTTCCGCACGAGTTGCCGGTGCTGTCGAACCCACACTCCTTGTCGCCGCAGCCCGAGGGCTGGGACGCACAGTCGCCGCCGCAGTTCGTGGCGTTCTCGCCGGCCTCGCACACGCCGTTGCCGCAAATCGCCCCGCTGCCGCAGTCCGCAGGGCAGCCGACCGATTCGCCCTGCTCGCAGATGCCGTTTCCGCACTTGGTGCCGCCGCCGCAATCGGACGGGCAGGTCGCAGCCGACTCGCCCCCCTCGCACTTCCCGTTGCCGCAGATCGGGCTGGTTCCCCCGCCTCCGCATTTCATGGGGTTCATGCCGGACGGATCCGCGGTACCCCCGGTGGCGCAGTCATAGAAGTTGCCTTCCGCCTGCCACCCGCACGATGGGTTCTGGTTGCAGTCGATGGTCTGGAGCTGGCCGCTCTCACAGTACTTCAGGAGCTGGCCCTCGCAGCACCCCTCGTACGTGACGCTGCCACAGGCTCCGCCCTCTCCGCCCCCGCCACCGTTGCAACCCGAAAGCTCGGGACATGCACTGCATACGTCGCCGCAGCAGTCGCCGAACTGGAAGCAGGCATCGTCACAGTAGCACGAGCCGTCCGCCGAACCCCCGCCACAGGCGCCTGCACACTGGGCCCGAGCCGGTTCCGCTGCCAGCACTGCCAACAAGACCACCGCCAACCCAAGGAGACTTCGCATCGTCATGCCCTCCCCTGCGCCGGGCGCCATTATACCCATCGTGCGCGGGCAAAAGCAACGCCTTCGTTCACGAAAAAAGCTCTTGCTACGCAGCGAGGCCTGTGCTACAAGCAACCCCCTGTTGGATCATTGGATCGACGAAACTGATGGGCTGAGGCCCGAAGACAAGGAGGAGACGATGAGGAGAATGATTGCGGTGTGCATGGTGGCGCTTCTGGCGCTGGCGGTCGGCTGCAAGGAGAAGAGCTCGGCCGAGAAGGGGCAGGATGCCCTCAAGCAGGTGAAGGTCCCCGAGACCCCCGACAAGGTCGTGACCGAGGCCGTTGCGGCCATCAAGGCCGGCAACTTCATCGCCGTGTACGCGATGCTGCCCGAGTCCTACCAGAAGGACGTCCAGGCCCTCTACAAGAAGTTCGGCGACAAGCTCGATGCCGAGATGTGGGGCAAGATCTGGGGAACCCTCGAGAAGGCCATCGCCGCTGCCAAGAAGCACAAGGACAAGCTCGCCCAGGGCGCGCCGGTTCCGCCCGCAGCGTTTGACGTTGCCGAGCAGTTCCTGGCCCTCGCCAAGGAATGCAAGCTGAACGACGGAAAGGCCATGAAGGAACTCGACGTGGCCGGCTTCCTCGCCGACAACGGCAAGAAGCTCTCCGACTTCGGCTGGAAGACCGCCGATACTTTCGCCAAGCCGCAGGCCGACGAGGCCAAGAAGATGCTGGACAGCATCAAGGCCGAAGTGAAGGAGACCAAGGAGAACGACGCGGTCGTCGTCATCTCCATGGGCGAAGATAAGCAGGAGATCCCGTTCGTGAAGGTCGAGGGCAAGTGGATTCCCAAGCCGCTGGCCGACGACTGGAAGAAGGCCATCGAGAAGGCCAACAAGGACCTCGACAAGGGGCTGGCCGAGCTCGACAAGAACAAGGCCCAGATCGACGGGATGCTCAAGGGGCTGGATGAGGCGCTGACCAAGTTCGACGCCTCCGGCAACCCCGCGGACATCATGGGCAGCCTCGGCCCGATGATGGGCGGCCTGATGGGCGGCCCCGCCGGCATGCCCGAGGAAGCCCCGGCCCCCGAGGCCGCTCCGGCTCCCGAGGCCGCTCCGGCCCCCGAAGCCGCTCCGGCTCCGGCTGCCAACTAGTTCTTTCCTATTCTCGCTCTGAGGATCCTCGGAGCCATCCAGCTCGACAGCACTGAAAGCAGCAACACCAGCAACGCAGAGGACTGTGCACCCGGGGAGTCCGACAGCCCTGCCCCGGAAGATCGGCAGCCCCCGTCGGAGCGCCTGATCGGGTGAAGGGGCGGCGCCTCCGACGAATCCGCTTCAGCCCCCTGCGAATCGACGGCTCGACCGTCTTCCGGAACGCCGGAATCCATGCCCTGCTGCCCCGAGTCTGAGCCCTCCATCTCCCCGGGCTCCCGGAGATCCCCACCGGCATCGGGAGTGGAAGCACCATCGGTCGGGAGAGCCGAGGAATCGGGCGACGCACCGGGCTCCTCGACGACATCCCCCGCCTCCGGCCCCGGTTCGATGGGCAACCCGTCGCAGAGATCGACGCACGGCTGCGGCCCCGCCGCCACGTTGTCGTTCTTCCCCCCGCCATCCAGGGCCGCCACCAGGTGGCCCACGGTCTCTTCGTTGGACAGGATGAGCGCATGGCCGACCACCGCCTCGACCTCGATGTTCACCGCACCGTCGAGCACCGCGTTGGTGGAGGGAACCACGATCTCGTCCAGCGACGTCCAGATCGACGTGTACCGGATCGGGTCGTAGGGGGTCATGTCGCACTCGTTCAGCTCCAGCAGGAAGAGGTTGTCCTTCCAGGCCCCCTCGCCGCTGCCCACGCATAGCTGGTCGGCCCCGCACGACATCGGCTCCAGGCAGGCGACCACGGATCCCTGGTTTGCCCCCGCGATGGACACGAAGTCGTTCACCCGCCCGTACCCGCACATGTGGCGGATCCACCAGCGACTGTCGACGCACCCCATGCTGTGGCAGACGATGTCGAACCGATCCCGTCCCGTCCAGGCCATCAGCTCCTGCGCGTGCGCCTCGATCTCCTCCCCGTGTTTCGGATTGCAGCCGAACACGTCATCGAACTGGAACGAGAAGAGATACTCCTCCGGCCACCCCTGCTCCACCAGCCGCTTCTTCAGGTAGCTCCAGGTGCCCGCGTCGCCCAGGAAGTAGCCGTGGACGAACAGGACGGGATCCTTCGAGTAGTCGGGCTCCGCCGCAGCCGGGGCGATTGGAAGAAGCAGGACGATTGCAGCGGGAAACCACAGGCGCAGCGGCGAGATCCGAGCCAAGTTCCACCCCCAGGAGGGATGACGACCGCCCCTCGGCCCTGAATGTACCCCGCACCGGGTGTGACCGCAAGAACCGGACCGGTGGCCCGCAGTCTGCGGACCGCCGGACGGGATGTGCCCGGTCTGGTACTACTCGGCCGGGGCGTAGAAGCAGGGCTTTGGCGAGGCGACCTTGCCCCCCTTCTTCAGCTTGGCCAGCAGCTTACCCACGTCTTCCTTGGGAATGCCGGTCGCAGTTGCGAGATCGCCGGGCCGCATGGGCTTTCCGGCCTTCTTGAGCGCATCCAGGAGAAGCTTCTCGTTGTCTGCCATCGTGTTCCTCCTACCGTTGCGGCCCCCGCCGTCACCGGTCGTGACCTGAAAATAGTCCAGCCCCGGCCGTCACCGATCGAGACCCAGAAGCCGCTTCAGTATCGTGTCCAGGAGTCCATCCTTGGCCAGGTGCTCGTCCTGCAGTGGAGACATCGGCAGAGGAGGCGGCTCGATGCGCCGTCTTCCCCCCTCCACAACCGTGGCCTGGGGAGGTCCGTCGATCGCAGCCGGCTCGCCCCTGGCAGGCCCGCCCATGACCGGCTTGTCGGTGACCGGCTCGTCGGCGACCGGTTCGCCCTGGATCGGCTCTTCGGCGACCGGTTCGCCCTGGATCGGCTGGTCGCCGGAACGTCCGCGCCTGCGCCGCCTGCGCCGCTTGCTTCGGGTGTCGGCAGGGCCCTGCTGAGCGTCGTCCGCCGAAGGGGACGCAGCGGAAAGCGCCTGGTCCTGGGCAGCCCCCGCTTCCTGCTTGCCCTCATGGGCCTGGGGTTTGCCGGCATCGGCCTGCGGCTTGCCGGCATCGGCCTGCGGCTTGCCGGCATCGGCCTGCGGCTTGCCGGCATCGGCCTGCGGCTTGCCGGCATCGGCCTGCGGCTTGCCGGACTTGGATTGCTGCTTCGCCGACCTGGGCTGCTGCTTCCCCGCCCTGGCCTGCGCCTTTCCTGTGTCGGCCTGGGGCTTCCCGGCATCAGCCTGCGCCTTTCCTGTGTCGGCCTGGGGCTTGCCGGCATCAGCCTGGGGCTTGCCGGCATCGACCTGGGGCGTTGAGGCCTCCCCCTTCTTCTTGCGCCCGCGGTCGCGCCTGCGCTTGTCCCTCGAACGGGGTTCCGCTGCTGCCTGATCGTCGGTCGCCGGGGGAGCGGCCTTCCCCTCGGCGGCTGTCTCCGGTGTCACGAGGTCGGGTTCAGCCTCGAGCTGCGATGAGCCGGCATCGGCCGTTTCCGCCGCGGCACCCTCTCCGGCATACCGGGTGACAGCGGGGGGCTCTGGGGCCGACGGCTCGCTCCTGCCCGTGGACTCACGGCGGGTGGCTTCGATGGTCTCTTCGGTCAGATCCGCACGGCCCAGGATGACGACCTTGATCCCGTGCTGGCGTTCGAGATCCAGCAGCAGCCCCCGCAGGCTGTTGTGCATGAAGTTGGCGACATCGACCGGCGCTGTCACGGTAATGGAATCCGTGTTTCCGTTCACGGCCATTTCCCGGATGCGGCGAAGGACGTGCAGCCCCATGGAGGGGATCGTTCGAACGTAGCCGACCCCGCCGCATCGGCTGCACGATTCCGTCGCCCGGGAGACCATCCCCGATCGCAGCTTCTGCCGGGTCATCTCGAGCAACCCGAACTGGGAGATCTTCCCGAACGACACCTTGGCCTTGTCGTCCTTGAAGCACTCCTTGATGTGCTGCTGCACCTGGTTGCGGTTCTTCTGCTGGTACATGTCGATGAAGTCGATGACGATGAGCCCGCCGAGGTCCCGCAGCTTGCACTGGATGGCGATCTCCTGGGCCGCCTCGAGGTTGGACCGCAGCGCGGTCTCCTCGATGTCCTTCTCCTTGTGACGGCCCGAATTGACATCGATGGCAATGAGCGCCTCGGTCTTGTCGATCACGATGCGACCGCCCGACGGAAGCGTGACGTCGCGCAGGAACATCCTCTCGATCTGCCCTTCCACGTTGTACCGGACGAACAGGGGGAGCCGGTCCGTGTAGAGCTTCACCATCTTCTTGTACTTGGGCATCACCACGGTGAGGAAGGCGTTGACCTCCTTTCTCAGCCCTTCGTCGTCCACCACGATCTCGTTGACGTCCTGGGTCAGGTACTCCCGGAGGAAGCGGATGGCCAGGCTCTGCTCCTGGAGGACGAGCGACGGGGACGCGCTCTCGTTGAAGACGACTTCGATCTGCTGCCAGACCTTGATGAGCTCCGTCAGATCGGTGAGCAGCTCCTGCTTCTTCCGGTCCTGCCCCGCGGTGCGCACGATGACGCCGAAGCCTTCCGGGATTTCGACCTCCTCGATGATCTCACGCAGTCTCTGGCGCTCTTCCTCGGGGAGCTTCTTGGAGATGCCCGTCTTCTCCACCGCGGGCATGAGGACGACGTAGCGGCCGGGCAGGGAGATGCAGGTGGTCAGCATGGCCCCCTTTTCGCCCACGGGATCGCGCACGACCTGCACCAGGACGTCCTGGTGGCGGCTGAAGATCTCCGACATGAACGGCCGCTTGGGGAATCCTTCGAGGATCGCAGGGTGCACGTCGTTGATGGACAGGAATCCTTCCTTGGGGGATCCGATGTCGACGAATGCTGCGTTGAGCGACCTGGAGATGTCGCTGATCTTCCCCTTGTAGATGTTGCCGATGGTGCTGCTCCCGGAGGTGCCTTCGGCATCGATGTTGACGAGCTGACCGGAGGAGAGGAGGCACGCTCTGGTCTCCCCCCCTTCCCGGCTGATAAGAATCGCTTTCTTCATGTGATGGGACTCGCTTGTTGCAGGGTTCTACTCGTTGACGACGTCGGCCGATGCCGCGTCGGGAGAGGGTTCGGGCAGGATCGTGTCTTCCGTGGTTTCGGGCTGTGCGTCGGGTTCTCCGGGCACGTCGGAACCGGCCGGCACGTCGGGTTCTCCGGGCACGTCGGTTCCGGCCGGCACGTCGGGTTCTCCGGGCACGTCGGAACCGGCCAGATCTGCGACTTCGGGAACCTGGATGTCCGCGGTATCGGCCGGATTCGTCTCGACCAGCTCGGCCGGGGTGTCCGCCGATACGTCGGCCGGCACGGGCAGCACGAGGTCCAGGTCACCGGTCTGAGCTGAGATCCGACACGCGCCATCTTTCATTACGGAACCGGCCGGGCAGAGCTTGTCCCCGGAGCAGGAAATAAGCCCGAGAACCGCTGCTGCGACGACCATGAATCCACGGACCATGCTTCGCCTCCAGCAGCGTACCCTAATAGAATCACGCGGTTGCGTCAAGGCGTGTGTGCGCGTGCTTTTCTCGACTCGCTCCCGTTCTGCGGGTAGGATGGGATTCCAGCCGTACCTTCCGACGGAGGTTTGCCGAACATGGAGAGCCCTCGCCCGACGCTCGCACGAAACCTGGGTCTGCTGACGACGACCGCGATCGTCGTCGGCTCGGTCATCGGGTCGGGAATTTTCAAGAAGCCTGCGGTCATGGCGGCACAGCTCGGTTCCGGAGAGCTGCTGCTCGCGGTCTGGGTGGTGGCGGGGATCCTGACCCTGTTCGGTGCGTTGACCAACGCCGAGATCGCCAGCATGTTCCCGGTGACCGGCGGCCAGTACGAGTTCTTCCGGCGCATGTTCGGCGACTTCACCGCGTACCTGTACGGGTGGGCCGTGTTCGCCGTCATCCAGACAGGCTCCATCGCATCCATAGCGTACATCTTCTCCGAGTACGCCCAGGTCTTCGTCCCCCTGCCGAAGTTTCCCCCAGGCATCGAGCAGGCGGTGGTGCTCAACGTGCCGCTACTGGGCACCATCACGCCGCTGGCGAACATCGGCGTCAAGGTGCTCACCATCCTGCTCGTGTGCGGGCTGACGACGGTGAACTACCTGGGGGTCCGCTTCGGCGGTGCGGTGCAGGTGACGTTCACCACCTTGAAGGTCGCGGCCATCCTCGTGCTGGTCGCTGCAGGCTTCCTGCTGACCGGAAAGGCCGTGGAGCCGGCCCCGGTGGTCGCGGTGGCCTCCCATTCCGGAGTGCCCATGATCCTGGCCTTTGCCGCGGCCATGTCCGGTGCGTTCTGGGCGTATGACGGATGGAACAACATCACCTATGTGGCCGGCGAAGTGAAGGACCCGCAGCGCACCGTCCCCCGGGCGCTGTTTATCGGTACGGGCATCATCATTGCGGTCTACGTGCTGGTGAATCTAGCCTACCTCCACGTGCTGCCCATCGAGGCCATGGCCGGCTCGCAGCTCGTGGCCGCGGACATGGCCAACGCGGTGATGGGAGGCGTTGGAAGCGGGTTTGTCGCCGCTGCCGTGATGATCTCGACCTTCGGCACCGCCAACGGCACGATCCTCGCCAGCGCCCGGGTCTATTTCGCCATGTCGAACCGGGGACGCTTCTTCCGCCCCATCGGGAACATCCACCCGGCGTTCAGGACTCCAGGCAATGCCCTCATCCTGCAGGCGGCCTGGACCTCGCTCCTGGTGCTTTCCGGGACGTTCGACACGCTCACCGACATGCTGATCTTCGTGAGCTGGGTCTTTTACGCGCTCGGGGCGGCCGGCATCTTCGTGCTCCGGCGCACCATGCCCGATGCTCCCAGGCCGTACCGGGTCTTCGGCTACCCGCTCGTACCGGCCGTGTTCGTCGTCGTGGCAACGGTGTACGTGGGGCTGACCCTGTGGAACGACATTGCAGCATTCCAGCGGGGAGAAGTACCCATGGTGAACTCGGTTTTCGGCCTCCTCCTGGTGGCCACCGGGATCCCGTTCTACCTCGCATTCCGCAGTCGTCCGGCAGCGGATCCCGGCCTTTCTGATTGACTTCCGGCTGTATTTGTGGTGTTTTTCCGACTCTATCGTTGCCGGGAGGCCATCATGCAAAAGGCGTTCTGGTTGCCGGCCCTGCTTCTGGCCATCGTGGTCCTGTCGCCTGCGTGCAAGCAGGAATCCGGTACCGCGGATGTCGTGCCCACGAGTGCCGAACCGGCCCGGGAAGGGAGCTCCGGACCACTGGCCGAGCCGGCTCTGCCTGCGCTCAAGGCACCGGCCCTGCTGTCGGAGCTGAAGGTCGAGACGGGCGGTACGGAGCCGGTCACCCTGGTCTATCAGCCGGTGGAGAAGGCGAACTACGCAGTCACCCTCAAGCAGGTCAGCACGCAGCATCCGGCGGGAAAGACCATCACCATGGGGATGGAGCAGTCGTTCATCCTCGAACGGACCCTCGTCGAGGGGGGCGACCGGACCGGGTGGGCCGTCCAGCTTCGCATGAAGAACCTCGAGATCAAGGCGAGCGGGAAGTCGAAAGACAAGGAAATGGACGCGGCCATGAGCTCGCTGCGGGATGCCATCGAGAAGGCCCGGTTCCGGCTTCACACCACCCCGTCCGGAAAGGTCGAGCAGTTCGTCCTGGAAGGGGAAGGGGCCGAGCGGTGGGCCGGCATGAAGGACGTTCTCGAACAGCTCGTCCGGGATGCCGTCATCGAGCTCCCCGACCACCCGGTCAAGCCGGGGGACACCTGGCAGGCCAACCGGGAGACCAAGGTCGACCGGCGCAAGACCGTCAACCGACTCCGGTTCACCATCCAGTCCAGGCTCGTCGGCATGACGAAGCTCGAGGGGCATTGCACCCGGTGCGCGGTGGTGCAGACCGACAGCAGCTTCGTCATCGACGGGGACGTCACGGCTCCGGGCATGACCGGCAGGACGGTGGGCAAGGGGCTGGGGAGCGGAGTGGCCGTCATCGACGTGGACCGCGGGGTCATCGTGAAGTCCGCCATGGCCTCGTCGTCGGGCCAGGCATTCGTGATCCAGAGCAAAGGACGTTCCCAGAAATTCGACGAAGTCATGGAATCCTCGTACTCCCAGGAGCTGGTCGAACCCGGCTTGGCGGAGTCCTCGAAACCCACTGCGGAGAAGGGTGAGAAATGAGTGAAGCCCGCGTCATCAAGCGCTACAGCAACCGCAAGCTCTATGACCTCAAGGAAAGCCGGTACGTCACGCTCCAGGAAGTGGCCGAGTTCCTCCAGGTCGGAGACGAGGTCCAGATCCTCGACAACAAGACCGGGGAGGACATCACGTCCGTGACCCTGGCGCAAATCCTCTATGAGCAGGAGAAGCTCAACCGGAGCAATCTCCCCCTGTCGACGCTCAAGGGGATCGTGCGCAGCAGCGGCGAGCTGCTCCACAAGAAGCTGGCCGACGTGACCGCGCTGGCCGACGAGGCCGAGAAGAAGATGGTCAGCATCCGGGAGCAGGCCGAGCGTAAAGTCGAGAAGATGGGAGAGGATGCCCGCAGCGTGGTCGTCGGCGTCGGCCACGCCACACAGTCCGCACTCGACGAGCTGACCAAGGCCGTGGACGACCGGTTCAAGCAGCTCATCGGCTTCCCCATCCTCGGGGGGACGCAGAAAGAGGCAGAGCCCACCACGATCTCCGACCGTCTGGTGAACCTGGAAAAGAAGATCCGGGAGCTCGAGGCCCGAGTGGCGGAGCTGGAGAAGAAGTAGGAATCACCCCACAATGAAGGACTACTACAAGAGCCTCGGGCTCGACAGGAACGCAACACCGGAGCAGATCAAGAAGGCGTTTCGGGACCTTGCCAAGAAGTTCCATCCCGACGTGAACAAGGCCGCGGGCGCGGAGGCGAGGTTCAAGGAGATCAACGAGGCCTACGCCGTCCTGTCCGACCCGGAGAAGAAGAAGCAGTACGACACGTTCGGTGCCGAGGGATTCTCCCAGCGCTTCAGCCAGGAGGATATCTTCCGCAACTTCGATTTCCAGTCCGTGTTCACCGACCTGTTCGGCGGCATGGGGGGAGGGGGCGGGGAGGACATCCTGTCCAGGATCTTCGGGATCGGCGGGCGCAAGTCGGGGGGGCGGCGGCGTGGCGGCAACCCGTTTCGGGATGGCGCAGGCCCCGGAGGAAATCCGTTTGCCGGGGACCCAAATGGACCGTTCGGCGGTGGGAACCCGTTCGGCGGAGGCAATCCCTTCGCAGGCGGCAACCCCTTCGCAGGCGGCAACCCGTTCGGCGGTGCCCAGGGCGGGCAGGACATCGAAGCCGAGCTGACCATCACGCTGGACGAGGCCATGGCCGGCGGCCGGCGCCGGGTCAGCCTGGAGGGCGGCAGCCGAGGGGCCCGCGCACTGGAGATTTCAATTCCCGCCGGCGTGCGCGACGGGCAGAAGCTCCGGCTGGCGGGCAAGGGGAACCCGGGCGGGGGCGGCCCCCCAGGGGACCTGCTGATCCGCATCCGCGTTGCTCCGCACCCCCTGTTTCGCATTGAAGGGGACGACCTGGTCACCGAGGTCGATGTCCCGCTGACGACGCTCGTGCTGGGTGGGACCGTCGAGGTTCCCACTCCGGACGGAACAAGGCGACGCCTCAAGGTCAAGCCCGCGACTCCCAACCGGGCCCGCCTTCGCATCCGCGAGCAGGGCCTGCCTTCGAAGGGGGCGGAGCGGGGCGATCTGCACGTGGTCCTGCACGCACTTCTGCCCGACGCTCTCACCGACGACCAGAAGACGCTGTTCGAGAAGCTTCGCGAGCTTGGGGGGTAAGGACCGCGCCGAAACAACTTGCTGCATTCTGTCGCCGCAGGCTCACGAACACCAGGATAGCGGCCAGAGCCAGCGCCCACGGTACGGCCGGTGTCGGCCCATGGGCCGAGCATCCCCCCGATTTCTTCCCGGGGATGTGGCCGGTGACACCGGGGTGTGACGGGCTCGTCTCCACACCTTCGGCCAGGCAGGTCTCGCCGCCGACCCCGGAGTCCCAGGCAGTGCCCCAATCCGACGTCTCATCGCCAGGCCCGTCGAGCCAGCCGGAGTCCATCCCGGCCGAGTCCTGCAAGGTTTCTTCCCACGCGGTTTCCCCGCCGCCGGCGTCGAGCTCCTCGGGATTCCCCGTTCCCTCGGCAACGGCATCGGGGTCGGCATCGGGGGCAGCATCGCCTGCCTCCGGCCCGGGTTCTGCCGGCGGCTCGACGTGCGCGGTGTAGAAGGTGATCATCTGGCTGTCCTTCTCGTCCCCCCGGGTTGCCGTGACGACGATCTCGTGCGGGTAGAGATCGAGCTTGGTCGCATCGAACGTCCCTTGCCAGACGTGGTCCGCGATCTCGGACATGGGAATCTCGACCGAAGAGTCGAGCAGCGCGGACACGGAATCGATCCCGTCGGGGTGGAATGCGATGGCCCGGAGCGGAGCCTGGGTCATGTAGTCCGGAATCTTGTAGTCGTGTTTGTGGTTTCCGGCCAGCCCTGCATGGAGAGGGGCCGTGATGAGCACCATGGGCCACTGGCCGACATCGAAGGCCCGTGCGGACAACCCCCGGCCGTCGTACGCGAACAGACCGACCTGGAGCTGCTTCGTCTTGCCCAGCGATGCCAGGTTCACGTGCAGCGTCTTGTCCTGCCACTTCATCGAGTAGTCGTGCGTGTGGCCGAAGAGGTAGGCGGCAGCCCCTTCCTGGTCGAGGAAGTCCTTGAACTCGTTCTGTCCGTACTCGAAGGCCGAGACCGGGTGATGCCCCAGCACCGTGACGATGTCGGTTCCGGCAGCGGCTTGGATCTCGGCAGCGGCCCATTCCAGGTCGCCCGATTCCAGCCCCGCGTGGTCCGCGGGCCAGAACGAACCATCGGTGTTGCAGGTGCGCAGGCCGAGGAAGAGGTACTCGGAATGGGCCGTCTTGACCGACCAGGAATGGCGGAGCTGGCCGGTGCCCTTCCCCTGGACCGAGTTGGCCAGGTACTTGGGAAGGCCCGGATCGCCGTACTGGTCGTGGTTTCCCGGCAGGTCGTGGTAGAAGTCCGCGGTCATGCCGTTGCCGTCCACGATCGCCGCGTAGTTGTTCCACTCCTCGTCGAACTGGCCAACCGGGATCAGGCCGCCTCCGGTGGCATCGACGAGGTCGCCGAGGTTGGCAAGGAAGCTGGGCTGGACCGCATCCACGAGGGTCGACGTGGCGAAGTCCAGGTTCTCGGTATCCTGCTGGCCGCCCATGAGGCTGGCCCCGATGTGCGAATCGGTCACAGCGAGGAACCAGATGAGGTCTTCGGCATCGGCCCGATAGTGGACGTCGTCCGGGGTGATGGCATGAAGTGTGGAGGACCAGAGCAGGACGAGGCAGGACGCCGCGACGCGGACGGTCATTTCTTCTTGTCCTTGTCGGCGAGGGCCTTCTGGAGCAGCTCGCCAAAGCTCCCCATCTTGTTGATGCCCTGCTTGGACATGTAGGCTTCGAACTCGGAACGCTCTTCCTGGCTTTCGCCGGAGGCCGACTCGAGGGTGACCCGACGCCGTTCCGGGTCCACTTCCCGCACGGTGAGCGTGACGGCCTTGCCCGGCTTGTACTGGGCCACGAGCGGCTCGCCGCGGGTGGTACCGGCCAGCGAGCCCGGGAGGAAGCCCACGATCCCTTCCTCCAGCTCGACGAACACGCCGCCCGCTCCGATGCGCTGGACCCTGCCGGTCACCGGCTTTCCAACCTTGTACCGGTCGCCGATGCCCGCAAACGGGTCGGTGTGGATCTGCTTCATGCCCAGCGAGATCCGCTTGCGCTCACGGTCGATGTTGAGGATCGCGACCTGCACCGAGTCGCCGACGTTGACGACCTCGCCCGCATGGCGGACGCGGCCGGCCCACGTCATGTCCGACACGTGCACCAGCCCCTCGATCCCCGTGGCGATCCGGACAAAGGCCCCGTACGGCTCGACGCGGGTCACGGTGCCGGACACGTTCTGCCCGGACGGGAACCGCAGCTCCACGTCATCCCACGGATCGCTCCCAGCCTCGCGGATGGAAAGCGACAGCTTGTCCTTTCCCTGGTCGAAGCCGAGCACCTTGACCTTGACGGCCTGCCCTTCGGTCAGGTGGTCCGCCGGGTTCTCGACCCGATCCCAGGAGATCTCGGACACGTGCACGAGCCCGTCCATGCCGCCGATGTCGACGAACGCACCGTACGGCATGATGCGCTTGACGGTCCCGTCGATCAGCATGCCGGGCTTGATGCGCTCACGGGTCTCGCGGGCGCGGGCCTTATCCTGTTCTTCCAGGAGCACGCGGCGGGACACGACGATGTTACGCCCCTCCTGCGAGAACTCGATGATGCGGAAGTGGTAGGTGAGCCCCAGGTAGACCTCGGCCTTGTCGACAAAGTGGTTGTCGATCTGGGAGATGGGGCAGAATGCCTTCGTGCCGCTCCCCAGCTCGATGCCGAAGCCCCCCTTGCGGACCTCCGCAACCTTGCCTTCGACCGGAATCTGGTTCTCGAAGGCATCCTGGAGGACGCTGTCGGTCTGGTGCTCCTTTCGAAGCTTGCGGGAAAGCCGCACGCCGTCCCGCAGGGTCACGACCGTGGCCTCGACCACGTCGCCGAGCATCACGTCGATCTCCCCTTCGTCGTTGACGAACTCGTCGACGTTGATCATGCCCTCGCTCTTGCCGCCGATGTCGACGAACACGAACTCGTCACCGATCGACACGACCTTTCCCGATACCATCTCGCCCGGGCGGACGATCTCGGGGTCCAGGTTCTGCTGGAGCATCTTCTCGAATTCGGCCGGGCTGATGTCCCCCTGATGGCCGTCCTCGGTCCTCACGATTCTTACCATTGCGTCCACTGCCTCCGTAAGGTCGAACTCCCACATGGGCCACACATGGCGCCCCCCCCTTACCACAACCAGGCCCCCGCGGCAACTCAAATCCGGCGAAAACGCGTCGCACCTTTTTCTGGCCGTTTTTTTTGCTTGCGCGGGGGGTGGGTTGTGTGGAGAATGACGAAGTTTTCGGGGAAGGGGTCCGTCCGGGCCGCTTCCCGCGGGCATCCGACGGTTTTCTTCCGGGCAGGTAGTTGATTTTGCGTTTCGACCTGAGTACAACGGCAGAAGTTTCATGCGGCGAGGGGCATGATTATGCGCACTCTCCCGCCGCAGAGGAGGGGGCTTTGAAACGGGCGATTCTCTGGGTTTTCGCAGGGCTGGTGGTCGCGTCCTCGTGGCCGCTGCTGGCGCAGGAATCTGCAGGGGCACCGCCGGCAGTCTCCGAGCAGGAGCGGCGGCTGGAAGAGGCCAAGCAGGAGAAGTTCCCCATCGGGGCCGGCATCTCGCTGACCCAGGAGATCGGGGGGGGGACGTTCGTCGACGACCCCTATGTCCGGCGGGCTTCCTACGACGTGAGCCTGGGGCTTGCCCCCTACTGGCGCATCACGCCCATGCTCCGTCTCACGGCCGGGCTGACCGTGTCGCAGTCGGTCGTGGAAAACTACGAAAGCTCGGTCACCTACAAGAACCGGCTTCTCCTTTCCGACCTGAGCCTCGGGCTGTCCCACGCACAGCTCTTCAAGATCCCGGTGCTCGACATCGGGGTCAACGGCGGCATCGGGTTCGGGTTGCCCACGAGCCTCCAGAGCCAGTACCGGACGCTGCTGCTGTCCAGCAACGCCCGCCTGGGGATGGGCCGTGCGTTCGGGCCGGTCTACATCGCGTACGGCATCTCCTTCTTCAAGAACTTCAACCAGTACACGCAGCCGGTCATCGACCAGTCCAAGGCCGGTGAGCACGTGGTCCTGGCGCACTACCAGGGCAACGAGCAGCTCTCCACCGACCTGGTTGCGGTGGGCGGGGCCAACACCAGCTTCGGCCTGGTCAACTCGCTCATGGCAAGCTGGAACATCACCGACGCGCTCTCGTTCGGCATCATGTACAGCTTCAACCATTCCTGGACCTACACCTCCTATCCCAAAGACGACCTGTCGGCCGAGCACGCGGATGGAGGGCGGGGGTACCGGGATGCCCAGGCGGGCGTGCTCGACCTGAGCTACCAGTTCAACGACTACATCAGCGCCTCCATCGGGACGTCGACGATGGTGTCGCCGAAGTCTGCGGACAACGAATCGGCCGTCTTCCCGTTCGCCAACTTCTGGGACGACTACCGGCGCAACAACACGTCGGTCTATGTCAGTCTCGGCGGAAATTTCTAGGTCATGGGCATTCGCAAGGAGGGAATCCTGATGAAGTCGGGCATGTCTTGGAGAGGGTTGACTGGGGTGTTGGGGCTGCTGCTGATGGTCAGCGCCTGCGCCACCGAGGTGGGTGACATCGACCGCACCAGCCCGGACAAGATCCGCAAGGCGGACTTGAAGGGCTACTGGTACTACGCGGCCACCGTCATCGAGGCGCCGGTGCCTTCGCCGGTGACGTTCGACGGGGAGATGGCCTATTTCCCCGGGCCGACCAAGGTGATCTTCGACATCCAGGAAGACTTCCTGGTGGTCTACCCGACCGCGGAGCTCATCGCGGCGGGCGCGGAGAAGGGGTGGCACACCCAGAAGATCCGGAACTACTGGGACGAGGGCAAGAGCGACGAGTTCATCGAGATGTACGTCGGCCAGCCCATCGCCGCGTTCAAGATCTCGAAGCACTTCGACGTGATCCGGCAGTACAACGCCCAGACCGGCGACCAGAGCAACGTGATCGTCGAGGACACGTCCGACAACAAGTGGTTCGAGCGGGAGTACCTCCGGGTCGACTGGTCCTCCAACAACGTCAAGGACCTCTTGTTCCTTGCCGGGGCCGGCATGAACGGCGTGGACTACTACGTCCAGGAGTACGAGACCGACAACCCGGACCGCTTCGAGCTCGACGAGCAGGCGATCAACATCGTGACCAAGGTCTACCTGGAGCCGTTCTCACCCGAGGCGTGCAGCGTGTACCTCGTGGCCCCGACCGACTGCGTCGGCGCGGTGGCCAAGGTGCGTCACTCCTTCCTGAAGGTCAACCCGAATGCCGACTACGTGCCCATGCGGTACGACCAGGTCCAGCACATGGAGAACTTCGGGTTCTTCCTCACCGAGCGCAACGGCTACGATGACGAGCAGGGGCTCGTGTACTCGGCCAAGGTCACCCTGATCAACCGCTGGAACATGTGGCTGAACTCCCGCACCTCGGCCCCCATCCTGGACGAGGCGGGCAAGCAGATCCCGTGCGAGCAGGACGTCGAGTGCGAAGGACTGCACCAAGGCAAGGTCCACTGCTGGCTGGAGGAAGGCTGGTTCTCGAAGGGGCACTGCGTGACGTGGGATTCCCTCCCCCCGCACGAGCGTACCCCCAAGACCATCCGTTACTGGATCTCCCCCGACTGGCCGGTCGAGCTGATGCACTCCGCCTACGAATCCGCTGACCAGTGGGATTCCGCGTTCCGGGATGCCGTGGGCTGGGCCCAGTTCTACAGCGAGAAGGGGCTCTACGACGTCAAGTACTGCGAGAGCAACGCGGATTGCACGAGCGGTGCGATCCTCGATACCGATTATTCGGACACGCACCCGCGTTACTGCGACCCGGCTGCCGAGAAGATCGCGGCGGACAAGGACAAGCTCTGCCTCTACCTGGTCCCGACTGCCGAGAAGGCGAACCAGCAGTGCACGGACGAGGGCGTCTGCGGTGCCCCGGTCCTGTGCGGCAAGAATGCCCCCTGCCCCCTCGACCAGGCCTGCCTCTCCGGCATCTGCCACGCGTGCCCCGCGGGCAACTGCGACGTGACGGTTCCGACCGGCTGGGAAAAGCAGTTCAAGGTCCGGATGGACAAGGGTGCGTTCACCCTGTACTGGCTCCGGGAGCTGGTCAAGCAGGATGACGGCAAAGGCAAGTTCGTGGAGCACTTCCGCCGTGGCGTGGATGACTGGATCGGCGGCCTGAGCACCAGCGATACCCGGATTGCCCTGGCGCACCTCAACCAGAACCTGGGCGACGTGAAGATCCTCGACGAAGACGGCAAGAGCGTGTGCGCGAATGCCGACGGCTCGGACATGCTGTTCTCCTACCAGAAGGACGAGCTGTTCAAGACCAATGGTTGCAAGCTGCTCCTCCCGCTCGATGACAAGGACGTTCCGCAGCCGATGACCCGCAGCTTCTCGATCGTCACCAAGGACGGCATCAAGGTCGGCCAGGTGAACTTCCTGCGGATGTTCGGCCAGTCGGTCCACACGCTGGCGCTGGTTGGGGACGAGAACGGGAACTCCCACGTGATCCAGTCTGTTGCCACCACCCAAGACATGGTGCGCGGCGGCATGCGGCTGGCCCACGCGAACCCGGGGGCCGGGGCCATCGACTTCTCCGTCACCGCAGCCCTGTCCGGCCGCAGCGTGACCTTCGGACAGTTCACGAAGTACGCGCACGTGACCCAGGAGGAGAACCGCGTCGTGGTCCTCCCCGCCGGGGCCAATGGCGAAATCACCTGCTACCGTGACCACGAGCAGGATGCCGGTGTCTGCACCGGCTGGCGGCCCGAGCTGAGCGCGGATGACCTCAAGCGGGTCGACGAGATCCTCAAGGGGCTGCCCCCCATGTTCGCCGCGTGCGAGAACGTGTACACCGGCGACTCCTGCGAGGACGCTCAGCGGGGTGACAAGGCCCAGATGAACGACTGCCGGTACTGGTACCAGAAGGCCGACGGCGAGTGGGCCAACCCGTGCGGGGATGTCGAGGGCGCCGACAACGTGAAGAAGCACGGCGACCTCCGCTACAGCAGCTTCTACTGGATCTCGGAAGACCAGACCGCGTCGCCGCTGGGCTACGGCCCGAGCGCTGCCGACCCGGACACCGGCGAGATCTACTACGGCATCGCCAACATCTACGGCGCCCCGATGATCAGCTACGGCCAGTATGCCAAGGACCTGCTCGACGCGGCCAAGGGCAAGCTGACCAAGGGCAACATCATGTCGGGTGACTACATCGCCCAGTACATCCAGGCCAAGGGCAATCCGTCCGCGTACGAAAGCCTGTTTGCCCCTCTGCCGTCCAAGGAAGCGCTCAAGACCCGGGTCGAGCGGCTCAAGAACGTGCGGCCGCCGGTCCAGCGCTTCTGGATGACCTCGCAGGAGCAGGCCGACTTCGATGCGCTCAAGAAGGACCCCGAGTTCATCCAGATGATGAACCACCCCAAGGAGACCATGGTCGCCGCGCTCAAGGCCCTGCCGCCGTCGATGAGCCAGGAGCAGCTCCTGGCCCGGTTCGGCAAGGTCAAGGGGAGCTGGCTCGAGAACCTCATGATCACGGAAGAGGTCAAGCAGATTGCTGCCGGCGGCAGCCTGGAAGGCATGCTGCTGTCCCCCGAGGACATGAAGGACCTCTCCCCGCTGTCGTGGGCATCGCCCGACCGGATCCAGAAGGAGCGGGACCGCATCACCTTCCTCGCCGAGCACGGCTGCTACTATGCCCAGGAGATGGCGGAACCCAACGTCTATGCCACCGCCATGTCGGTCGAGGAGTTCTGCAAGGACGCCAAGAACCAGGCGTTCTACGGCGGCAGCGAGGACGAGTGCCAGGTGTGGGAGATCACCAAGCGGATGCTCGACGGCGTGCTCGAGCACGAAATCGGCCACACCATCGGCCTGCGCCACAACATGGCGTCGTCGACCGACATCTTCAACTACCAGGACGAGTACTACGAAATCCGCGAGCAGGACTACCGAACCTGCTCCCTCGAAGGCAACAACGGCTGCTTCCACGGGGATACCTGCAAGCTGTTCTGCTCCGACGACAAGGACTGCATGCCCGGCACGGTGTGCACCGAAGTCGCGGTCGAGGGAGAGGACGACCCGGTCAAGGCCTGCGTGAACCAGCACATGGAACCGCAGGGCTGGTGCTGGGGAACCCGCAAGCAGTACAAGGACTGCACCGTGGATACGGATTGTGCGGAGCTGGGCAAGGCCCGCTGCCGCATCAAGGCCGAAGAGAAGTTCGGCAAGTGCGAGATCCTCGCGACGGTGGATGCGCTCGGGATGTGCCCGGCCGGTACCATCGAGGCGAACGGTGACTGCGTGAGCGCCGACTACTGCATCGAGAAGAACGGCAAGGGCGTGTGCGCGCTGGACGGTGCCAAGGGGTGCGACCCCAAGGGCTCCGAGAACACCTGCGCCCAGGTCTACACGCTGTACTACAAGGAAGAATACGCCCCGATCAAGGGCTTCAACGTCCGCCCGAGCCAGACCGAGTCCGAGATTCTCAAGGGCCGGTCGGAGTACACCTACTCGACCCTCATGGACTACGGCGGAACGGTCAACTTCGACATCCACGGCATCGGCAAGCACGACCGGGCCGCGATCCGGTTCGGCTATGCCGAGCTGGCCGACGCGTACGTGGACACCGACCGGCTGTACGAGGAGATGGAGGACGTCGGCGAGCTGTGGGGTGACAAGTACGGCTGGTCCGGTGCCTTCATGGATTCCGAGTTCTGGCCCGACTTCTACTGGTGGTCGCCCTTCTTCTACCTGGAGGACTTCCTGGGTGTGAAGGAGAACAAGGAGCGCGTGCCGGTTCCGTTCCGCAAGGCCCGCAACGAGAAGATGATGCTGATGAGCGAGGACCGGGGCCTGTACGACCTGTCCTACCGGCTGGTTCCGTGGGTCATGCAGACCGACATGTGGGTCGGGTCGCTGGGGACCTACACGTTCGACATCGGCGCGGACCTCGGGGAGATCATGGATCACTCCTGGAACAAGCTGATGGAGTACTACGTGTTCGATGCGTTCAAGCGGGAGCGCTGGGGTGCCTTCCGCGGTGCCAACCCTCTGGGGTACTTCATGCGCATCCGGGATCGCTGGATGCCGCCGCTGGAGGATTCCGGCCGGTTCGGCGCCATGTTCCGGTTCTCCTGGCGTGCCTACCCGAGCTTCATGCCGATCCTCTACGGCAACTCGCAGTGGATGGGCCGGTGGGACCGCTGGGCCGAAGATGCCCTGAAGAAGCTGTCGGTCCTGCTGTTCACCGTGAAGCCCGGCTCGTACAAGCTGGTGGATGCCGGCCTCCCGACGGAGCGCCTGGCCAACTTCGACCTCGAGCCCGGACGTGAAGGGAGCGAGCTGGACGTGCCGATCGGCCCGGGCAAGTTCCCCTACACCACGTTCTGGAAGGACGCGGGGTACTACTACTTCGACCATGCCGCGTTCATCGGCTCCTTCTGGGAGAAGCTGGCCGCACTGGGCACCATGACCTATGCCATGGGCTACTTCATGGGCGACTACATGGGCGAGCAGATCGACGTGGGCGTCGGGTCGAGCATCGGGTTCAACACCGTGTACTACACCCAGCTCACGAACATGCTGGCCGGCTTCATCACCGGCGACATGTCCCGGTATGCCCCCTACGTCGAGGACGGGAAGATGCAGTTCGTCGACCCGCTGCGGGCGTGGGAAGGCGCCGGGCTGCCCCGCGTCGAGACGAGCCTCGAGACCCTGGCGATGAAGGCCTATGTCGGCATGTACGGGTTCGCATTCATGCCGTCCGGGTTCGACCCCGGCTTCATCGATTCCTTCTCCATCTGCCTGAAGGGGAACGGGAGCTGCTTCGACGTGTGCAAGGCCTGGAAGGATGGCGTGTGCGTC
>Ga0233425_10003931_pt1 | contig 25882 bp, 24 predicted proteins | sample Watercolumn_Towu_2_FD_181712 | JGI IMG/M metagenome (GOLD analysis project Ga0233425, IMG submission 181712) | Freshwater microbial communities from Lake Towuti, South Sulawesi, Indonesia - Watercolumn_Towuti2014_140_MG | ecosystem: Environmental > Aquatic > Freshwater > Lake | place... | reverse complement strand
CACGCCGTTCGATCCTCTGCGGGAGAGTCCCGCGAGCAGCGGGCGCCGCAGGAGCAACTCCTCCCCAGGAACCTCTCAGGCACCGTGACCGCAGGGGGTAGGCACCTCTGGAGAGAGGCCCGCTCGACGGGCCCGCCGTAGGAGCAAGCCGCGCGACGCGCGGCGGAATCTCTCAGGCACCGGCACAGAGCGGGGAGGACCTGTCCTCGTCCCTGCCCTCCCCGGAGAGAGCCGTGCCCGACCTCGCCCTCGCCACTCCCCTGTGGCTCGCCGTCCTCGGCATCGCCGTCAACGCCCTCGTCGGCGCCCTGCACGCCTACACCGACGAGCACCGCCCGTGGGACGTCGTCGGCGTCCTGTCGTTCGCGCTGCTCATGGGTCTCGGCGGCGGTGTGGTCCGCGACCTGCTGCTCGGCCAGCTTCCTCCGCTGTCGCTGCGCAGCCCGCTCGGCGTCGTCACGGTCGTGGTGGCCGCCGCTGCCGGCCGGCTGCTGGTGCCGCTGATCGTGCGCGCGGCGCGGCTGATGGCGGTGCTCGAGGCGCTCGCGCTCGCGCTGTTCGCGATGAGCGGCGCCGCCTACGCCGACGCCGCGGGCCTGCCGTGGACGGCGTCGGTGCTCGTCGCGGTCGTGGCGGCCGTCGGCGGAGGCGTGCTGGTCTCGCTGCTGCGCGGCGAGGTGCCCTCGGTGCTGCAGGCGGGCCGGCCCGACGCGCTGCTGGCGGCCTGGGCGGCCATCGCGTACCTGCTGCTCGACGACGTGTCGACGGCGGCGGCGTCGATCGTGCCGATCGCGCTCGCCATCGGCGTCCGACTGGTCTCGGACCGGCGGAGCCTCGGCACCAGGCCCCTCAGCCGGGCCGCTGCGGCTCCACTAGCGTGACGCCCGTGGCCGCCGCTCCCCGTCGTGAGAACCGCGGGCCGAGCGCCGGCCCGGAGAACCGCCGGGCCCTCATCGCCGCCGCCGCGGAGGTCTTCGCGGAGAACGGGATCACGGCCCCGCTCTCGGCCGTGGCCAAGCGGGCAGGAGTGGGCCAGGGATCGCTCTACCGCCATTTCCCCGACCGCACGAGCCTCGCGCTCGCCGCGCTCGAGGACAACGTGACCGCCATCGAGGAGCTGGCGGCCCGGCCGGGGACGGACCTCGACGCGCTGCTCGCACTCGTCACCGACCAGATGATCGACTCGGTCGCGTTCGTCTCGATCCTCACCCTCGGCGAGGCCGACGACCGCGTGGTCGCGGTCGGCGCGCGGGTGGCCGCGGCGCTCGCCCCCTCGGTCGCCGTCGCAGCCGCCGACGGCCGGCTGCGCGTCGGCACCACGACCGACGACGTCATGCTCGCGATCGGGATGGTGTCGGCGTTCGTCGCCCAGAACCGCGTCGCGGACCGCCGCACGACGGCGGACGCCGCGTGGTCGCTGCTCGAGCGCGCGCTGCGCCCCTGACTCAGACCTTGCCGAGCGGCACGTCGGGATCGGCGAGGCGCTGGAGGTCGACCGGCTCGTCGCGGGCCAGCAGCGCCTCGACGTCGTCCTCGACGTCCCAGACGTTGACGTTCATCGCGGCGAGGACCTTCGCGTCCTTCACCCAGAACGCGAGCAGCTCGCGCTTCTCGGTCTCGTCGGCGCGGTCCTTCTCCCGGACGACGACGCGGTCGTAGTCGTCCGAGCCTGCGAAGCCGCGGTACTCCATGCCGAGGTCGTACTGGTCGCTGAAGAAGAACGGGCGCGCGTCGTAGGGGTCGCCGTCGCCGACGATGCTCGCGGCCGCGGCGTCGGGCTGGCGGTCCGCCTCGGCCCAGTGCTCGACGCGCAGGCGCCGGCCGAGCGGCGGCCTGGTCGCGTTGGCGACATCGCCCACGGCCCAGATGCGCGGGTCGACGGTGCGCAGGTGCTCGTCGACGACGATGCCGTTGTCGACGTCGAGCCCGGCTTTCTCGGCGAGGCCCGTGTTGGGCGCGATGCCGACGCCGACGAGCACGACGTCGGCCTCGACGACCTCGCCATCGGCGAGCTCCACCCCGGTGATCCGGTCGCCGTGGGTCTCGAGCGACTCGACCTTGACGCCGGTGCGGATGTCGACGCCCTTCTCGCGGTGGAGGTCGACGAACAGCTGCGCCATCTCGAGCCCGAGCACCTTGCCGAGCGGCAGGCTCTCGGCCTCCAGGAGCGTCACGTCGAGCCCGGCGCGGCGGCCGGCTGCCGCGCACTCGAGCCCGATCCAGCCGCCGCCGATGATCGCGAGCCGCGACCCGGTGTCGAGCGCCTGGCGCAGCGACTCGCTGTCGTCGAGGCGGCGCAGGTAGTGGACGCCGTCGTGGTCGGCCCCGGGCACGTCGAGCGTGCGAGGCGTCGACCCGGTGGCGAGCACCAGCGCGTCGAACGGCACGCGCTCGCCGTCCGGCAGCACGAGCTCGGCGGCGTCGCGGTCGATCTCCTCGACCTCGGTGCCGAGCCGAAGCTCGACGTCGTTCTCGCCGTACCAGGAGGCCGGGTGCAGCAGCACCTCGTCGCGGGTCTTGCGCTTCTGCAGGAACTCCTTCGACAGCGGCGGCCGGTCGTAGGGGAGCTCGGACTCCGCGCCCAGGACGGTGATGGAGCCGTCGAACCCGCGCTTGCGCAGCGCCTCCGCCGTCCTGATGCCGGCCCGCCCGCTGCCCACGACGACGACACGCCTGATCGATGCCACTCTTCGCTGCCTCTCGCCCGGCGCCCCCTCCGGGCGCGTCCGCAAGGCTTCCCGGACACCGCCGTCCGCAAACGCGAGCGGCAGGGCAGGATCGGCGCATGAGCGGCGAGCGGCTGACCAACTGGGCGCGCAACATCGTCTTCGAGCCGGCGTCGGTGCTGCGGCCGCGGTCGCGCGAGGAGCTCGCGGACGCGCTGGCGTCGTCGTCGGCGCCGGTGCGCGTGCTGGGCACGGGCCACTCGTTCTCGCCGGTGTGCAGCACCGAGGGTGCGCTGGTGTCGCTGGCCGAGCTGCCGGTGTCGGTGGACGTCGATGCCTCCGCCGCGCGGGCGGTGGTCGGCGGTCCGCTGCGCTGGGGCGACATCGCCCCGGTGCTCGACGGCCACGGCGTCGCGCTGCACAACATGGGCTCCCTGCCGCACATCTCGGTGGCGGGATCGGTGTCGACGGGGACGCACGGCAGCGGGTCGGCGCTCGGGTGCCTGGCCACGGCGGTGCGCGGCGTCGAGCTGATGACGGCGGACGGCTCGGTGCGCTGGATCCGTCAGGGCGACGACGGGTTCGACGGGTCGGTCGTGGCGCTCGGCATGCTCGGCGCTGTCCTGTCGGTGGAGCTCGAGGTGGAGCCCGCCTACGAGGTGGAGCAGACGGTGTGGCGCGGGCTGCCGTTCGCGACCGCCGTCGACCGCTTCGACGACGTCATGGGCTCGGCGCGCAGCGTCAGCCTGTTCACGACCTGGCAGGGCGACGGGTTCGAGCAGGTATGGGTCAAGCGCGACACCGCCTCTCCCCCAACGGATATCGCGTGGACGGGTGCGACGCCGTCGGACGTGCCGCTGCACCCGTGCCCGGGCATGTCGCCCGACGCGTGCACCGAGCAGCTCGGCGTCGTCGGGCGCTGGTACGAGCGCGTGCCGCACTTCCGACTCGACCACACGCCCAGCAGCGGCGACGAGCTGCAGTCGGAGTACCTGCTCGACCGCTCGCGCGCCGCGGAGGCCCTCGAGGCGGTGCGCTCGGTGGCCGAGGTGGTCGCGCCGGTGCTGCAGATCAGCGAGATCCGCACTGTCGCCGGAGACGGCCTGTGGCTCTCCCCCTGCTACGGCCGCGACTCGGTCGCCGTCCACTTCACCTGGATCGACGACGCCGACGCGGTGGCGCCGGCGGTCGACGCCGTGGAGTCGGTGCTGATGCCGCTGGGCGCGCGCCCGCACTGGGGCAAGGTGTTCGCCGCCGACCCGTCGCTGGTGGCGTCGGCCTACCTGCGGCTGGCAGATCAGCGGGCGCTGCGCGACGGGCTCGACCCGGGCCGCCGGTTCACCAACGCCTTCGTCGCGCGCTACCTCGACGCCTGACGCGTCAGCGGGTGAGGAGGTAGGCGGCGACGAGCCCGAAGGCCCCGAAGACCCAGCCGTACCGCGCCGACGCCGACACCGAGGGCTCGCGGTAGCCGTACACCGTCGACATCTGCGGCGGCCCGAACGACGGGATCGACAGCGCGCACAGCACGGCGACGACATCCGTCGCGCCCTCCGGCGCCAGCAGGCCGATCGGCACGAACAGCAGGATCCTCAGCGCCACCATGGGGATCCAGTGGCGCAGGCCCGGCCGCGGGTCCATCCGCTGGGTGGGGTGCAGCACCGAGCCGACGAACAGCGCCGCGCCGGTCGCGGCGAGGACGGGCGCGAAGACGAGCGAGACGTCGAGCGTCCACGGCGGCGCCTCGCCCGTCGCCTTCAGGAGCAGGCCGACGCCGAACGCGATGATCGGCGACTGGTCGATCCACGACGAGCGCACGCGCTGCGGGATCGGGGCGTCGCGGCGCATGAGCCACGTCGTCGCCGTCCACACCGGCAGCGAGGCCTTGTCGACGAGCACAGCGGCGAGCACGCCCGCCGGCCCCGCGACTGCGCCGGCGATCGGGATCGCCCAGTAGCCGGTGTTGGCGTAGCCGGTCCACGCGCGCAGCGCGCCGACGCCCCCGCGCCTCGGCTTCGGGGTGATCGCGACCGACACCGCGAGCATGATGCCGAACACCGACGCCATGGCCAGCGGCCAGAGCACGTCGCCGATCCCGCCGAGCCGCCACGCAGCGACGACCGAGAGGGCCGCAGCGGCGAGCAGGATCTGCGCGCGCACGAGCACCGGCCAGATCCGGGTGAGCGGCGCCCAGCTGTTGGCCAGCAGGCCGAGCAGCGCGCCGACGGCGTAGGCCACGAGGACCGACGCGCTCACCCGCTCATCACGCCGTCGACGCTACCCACCGCCCCCGCGCCCGCTCGACCCGCGTTCCGCAGGGCAGGCCCGGGCACCGGCGCGCGCGATCGGCACCTCGGCCCGGGCGGGATCGCCCGCAGCCCGGCCGAGGCCGGCTCGGCCGGGTCGCCGCGAAGGAGCAGATGTTCCCCCGATCCGTGTGAAGCCAGGAAGCCTCGGCGGTGGTGGACTCACAACGTGAGCTGGTGCCGGTGGCACCGACGTCCACGGAGAAGGGACATCGCGATGTCTGAGGCCATGTCGACCGCGTACACGGGTCTGGCTTACCTGGGAGGTACGAAGGCGATCGCGACGACCCCGATCGTCGGGCAACCGCTGGAGCCTTACGCGGACGTGTACGTCCCCGGCGCAGAGCCCCTCAGGGACGGGGAGATCCGCGTGACCGTCCTGGGCAGCGGCAACCCTCCGCCGACGCGCGCTCAGGCGTCCGGCAGCATCCTGGTCGAGGTCGGGAATCCCGGGCGGGACATGTTCATCTTCGATGTCGGCAGCGGCTCGCTGGGGAACTTCATGAGCCTCGGCCTGCCGGTCAACTCCCTGGACAAGGTGTTCCTGACCCATCTGCACGCCGACCACACCGCCGACCTGATCACCCTGTTCGGCAGCTTCCGCAAGGCAGGGCGCCAGGGACCGATGTACGTCTGGGGCGGTGACGGATCCGAGCCGAGGTTCGGCACGAGAGCCGCCCTCGACGCCCTGGAGGCCCTGTGCGCGTGGGATACCGAGTCCACGCGCGGCTACACCTCGAACGAGTCCGCGACGCTGGTCGGCACGGAGTTCGATGCCAGCACGACCTCGGTCGTCCACGAGCAGGACGGCGTGACGATCACGGCGTTCCCGGTGATCCACAATCTGCACGGCGCTGTCGGCTACCGGGTCGACTTCGCCGGCGTCAGCATGGTCTTCTCCGGCGATACCCACCCCTGCTGGCCCCTCGTGCATGCCGCCCAGGGGACGGACCTGCTCATCCACGAGTGCTTCCCCTCGGCTCCGGTGCTGGCCGCTCTCACCGGCGGCCCCATCGAGCGGTTCGAGGTGATCACCGCCACCCACACCGTGCCCACGACCGCCGGCAAGGTGTTCTCGCTTGTGCAGCCCCGCATGGGGGCGCTGTGGCACACGCTTCTCTTCCCAGCTGTGGTCGTGCCCATCCTGGACGAGGTCAGCGCCGTCTTCGACGGGCCGGTCGTGCAGACCCAGGACCTCACGGTCTTCAACATCACCAAGGAGGCGGTCGTCGCCCGCCAGGTCCAGGCCGTGCCCCAAGCCCTAGCCATCCCGGGCGAGCCGAAGATCGAGGCGACGTACGGCACCCGCCCGGAGCCCCCGGCGTGGTGGGCAGAGGCGATCATCCCCGACGAGCACCACGCGTCGGCGGCGTACCACCTCTGACAAGGAGGGCCAGTGGCGCTCGCGGGCACCGATCCCGCGAGCGCGACGGCCGGTCCGTACGGCTTCGTCAGCGCCGGTAGCCCTCGAGCCTGTCGGCTGGAGGGCTTCGGCGGGGCGGGTGGGGTCTAGAAGGGCGGGGGTTCCTCGTCCCAGACCTCGGGGCGTGCGGGCTCGTCCGCGGGGTGCAGCGGTCGTGGCAGGCCGGGGTCCGGGCGGGCGGGTCCGGGCGCGGGTGGTCGGGCGGTGAACCGGACCGGTTCGGCACCGGCGTGCAGGATCGCGTCGCGCTCCGGCACGGGCAGGAACGCCGGTGGTCTGGAGGTGAAGGTGATCCCGGTGTCGAGGGTGACCTCGACGGGGCCGCCGGCGTCGCCGGCCACGGTGATGAGCCCGGCGGTCTTGCGCTGATGGCACTCCGGGCACAGCAGCCAGGTGTTGCCCGCGGACGAGGGCCCGCCGAGGCGGAAGTCGGTGAGGTGGTCCATCTCCCCGGCGGTGAGGCGCCGCCCGCAGCAGCGGCAGCGGTGCCCGTCGCGGTGGCGGTCGTGCGAGCGCAGGCCGCGCGGGAGGTAGACCGCGGTGCCGTGGTCGAGCAGGTGCCCGCGCTCGGGGTCGGTGAGGACCCGTCGGACCAGGTCGGGGTGCAGGCACAGCGCGCGGGCGACGCCCGCGACCAGCGGGTCGCTGCCCTGCCGGGCCAGGTTGTCCTCCACCCCGGCGAGGGTCTTCGCGTCGATCGCGATCGAGACGTGCACCTGGGTCGCGGCCTTCTCGTCCCACTCCACCGACCCGTCGGCGCCGCGGCGGCCGAGGAAGAACGCCGCCGCGCACGAGGCCCGCAGCTCGCCCCACGGCAGGAGCGTCGGCGCCACGGGCTCGCCGCAGGCAGGGTCCGCCGCGGGCTCGTCGATGGGCTCCGCGGGCTGGGGCTGCTCATCGTGTGCCGGCTGGTCGTCGGTCGCGTCGTCGACGTCCCCGGCCGCGGCCTTGGCGCCGGCGGCGGCGGCGGCGTCGGCTGCTGCCTTCTCCGCGGTGGCCTTGGCGTGCGCGCGCTGCTCGGCGCGCTGGGCGCGGCGGGCCTGGACGGCGGCGTCGTCGATGACGCCCTTGATGGTGGTGATGGTCTCGTCGGTGTCGACGATCTGCAGCATCGAGATGCCGTCGCCGAGGCGGATCACGGTGACCCCGCGGGCGCGCTTGGCGCGGGCGCGCCGCTCGGGGGCGGACGGGTCGTGGAGGGTGACCAGCTCGTTGACGGTGGCGCGGAAGTCGCGCAGGTTCGCCACCAGCGCCGCGGGCAGCGCGAGGCGGGCGATGGTGGCGAGGATGTCGACGTCCTCCAGCCCGAAGGTGGCGTCCACGATCGTCCAGCAGTGCTGCAGTGTGGTCTGGCCGGCCTCGAGCGCGTCGAGCAGGGCCGGGAAGTACGCGTCGAGCCAGCGGGCGCGGTGGGCCTCGCCCTCCACCGCCTCCTTCGACCGGCCGGTCGAGGCCGCGATGGAGTGGAACAGCTGCCGGTCGCGCATCGGCACGGCCTCGTGCTCGCGGCCGATGATCGCCAGCAGCGCGCGCAGGTCGCGGGCCTGCTGGAAGGGCACCATCCGCCGGGTCGCGCCCAGGAACGCCAGCGCCGACGCCGTCGTGGGCATCGGCCGGGAGCGCAGCGTCTCCAGCAGCTGGTAGTCGCCCACCTCCGCGGGCCGCTCCAGCATCGCGATCACCGTCTCGGCCGCGAGCTGGTCGATCATCGCGTCGAAGCGCGCCTCGACCACCGACGCGGGAAGGTCCGCGGCCGGGGTGCGAGGGCTGGAAGGCATACCCAGAACCTACCCGAACACCTGTTCGAACACAAGAGCCGGAACGCTGATTTCGCTTGCGGCAGAACACATTACAGCGGGTGCTATCGACGGCACTGAGGGTCGCACGAGCTGCCCGCGCACCAGTCGGCGGAACAACGACGGAGGTCCGACGGGGCCGGGTGAGGGGCCCCGCCGGACCTCTGTCGCACGGATCAGAAGGCCGGCGTCAGTGCGCGAAGCCGCTGGCCTCCTCGGCCGTGAGCGGGTTGGCGGCGGGGTGCTTGTCGAGATGGGCGAGCGCGTCGCGGTAGTCGTCGAGCAGCAGCGCGGCGAGGTCGCGGCTGACGTCGTGGCGCACGAGGATCCGCTGGATCGCGAGGTCCTCGCGGTGCGCGGGCAGCGTGTACGCCGGCACCTGCCAGCCGCGCACGCGCAGCCTGTCGGCGAGGTCGAACAGCGTGAACCCGTGGTCGACGCCCTCCTTGAGCTTCCACGCGAGCGCGGGGATGCCGGGGCCGCGGCCGTCGAAGATCATCTCGAACGGCCCCATCTCGGCGATGGCGTCGGCGAGGTACTGCGCAGTCGCGTAGCCGGCCTCGTGGATGCGGCGGTAGCCCTCGCGGCCGAGGCGCAGGAAGTTGTAGTACTGCGCGACGACCGAGCCGCCCGGGCGCGAGAAGTTCAGCGCGAACGTCGGCATGTCGCCGCCGAGGTAGTTCACGTGGAAGACGAGGTCCTCGGGCAGGTCGGCGGCGTCGCGCCACACGACCCAGCCGACGCCGAGCGGCGCGAGGCCGAACTTGTGGCCCGAGGCGTTGATCGACTTCACCCGCGGCAGGCGGAAGTCCCACAGCAGGTCGGGCTGGCAGAACGGCGCGACGAAGCCGCCGCTCGCGCCGTCGACGTGGATCGGGACGTCGAGGCCGGTGCGGGCCTGCAGGTCGTCCAGCGCTGCGGCGACGTCGGCCACCGGCTCGTACTGGCAGGTGAAGGTGACGCCGAGGGTCGGGACGACGCCGATGGTGTTCTCGTCGACGCGGGCGAGCACCTCGTCCGGCGTCATGAGCAGGCGGTCGCCCTCCATCGGGATCTCGCGCAGCTCGACGTCCCAGTAGCGCGCGAACTTGTGCCAGCACACCTGCACCGGCCCGGTGATCAGGTTCGGCGTCGCGGTGTCCTTGCCCTCGGCACGGCGCTTGGCGCGCCAGCGCCACAGCATCGCCATGCCGCCGAGCATCGCGGCCTCGCTCGAGCCGGTGGTCGACGTGCCGACGGTGTTCTCGGCGTCGGGGCTGTTCCAGAGGTCGGCGAGCATGTGCACGCAGCGGGCCTCGATGGCCGCGGTCTGCGGGTACTCGTCCTTGTCGATCATGTTCTTGTCGAGGCAGATGTCCATGAGCGCGTGGACCTCGGGCTCGAGCCAGGTCTGGCAGAACGTCGCGAGGTTCTGCCGGCTGTTGCCGTCGAGCAGCAGCTCGTCGCGCACGACCTGGAAGGCGTGGCGCGGATCGTGCTCCTTGTCGGGCATCTTGAACTTGGGCATCGCCACCGACAGGTCGGCCGAGGCGAAGATGTCGTCGTCGAGCGACTCGCGGACGTCGTCCTTCTCGTGCAGCACGGCTGGTGCTCCCCTCCGGGCCCGACGGCCCGTCGATCCCGATCCTGGCCCGGCGAGGCCGCTCCCCACAGGCCGTTCAGCAGACGTTCAGGCAGACCCCGCTGACACGAGGGACGCCGACGACGGGCACCGGCCGGCGCCCGTCGCCACTCGCACGTGCGCTCAGACGTCGTGGGCCATTTGGTCGACCACCACGACGATCGCGATGATCAGCGCGGGGTCCTGGCCGTCGGCGACCTCGATGCCGTAGGTGTCGGCCACGCGGAACCAGCGCTTCGAGGCCTCGCCGACCTTGCCGTCCGGGCCCTCGATGGTGAACTCGTGCTCGACGACGTTGCCCTTGACCTCGAGGTCCGGGCCGCCCTCGACCGAGACGCTCCAGCGGTCGCGGATGGGCGAGACGAGCGCCTTCTTCACGGTGGCGAGCACGCGGCCGTCGGGCGCCTCGATGTCCATCGTGCCGCGCACGCGGGCGACCTTCTGCTGGATCTTCACCAGCTCGCCGCCGCCGGGCTCCTCGATGATGAGCGTGTCGCGGACGCGCAGCGCCTTGCCGTTGACCTTGTAGCGGCGCTGGCCAGCCTCGTCCTCGATCCAGTAGTCGTCGCCGATCGCGACGAGCTTCTCGCGCATGCGGTACCGGACGACGCTGTCGCCCCGGCGCTCCTCGCGACGCTCCTCGCGGCGCTCCTGACGGCGCTCTCGGAACACGGTCCCCCTCCTCAGCTCGGGTCTGCCTCCACCCCACACCGGCCGGAACGCGGCCGGGTCATCCCCGCGGGGTGAGACGGGCCCGGCCGTCGCTGCCGAGCCTGCCACCGGCGCCAGCGCGCCGTCCGGAGAAGCCCGAAGCCGGCAGGAGCGCGGAAGGGAGGGAGGAGTCCCTCAGCCCACGACCACGAGGCCGTCGACGCCGAGGCGGCCGGTCGAGCCGCCGCCGAGGTTCTTCACCGTCACGGTGTGGGTGCCCGAGGTCGCGAAGGTCTTGACCGCGGCCGACACCGTGCGGGTGGTCGCCGAGCGCATGCTCACCGTGGCGACCTTGACGCCGTCGACGTAGACGGCGGCGTAGCCGTACGACGGGCCCTGGCGCAGCAGCACGGCGAGGCTGCGGCCGGTGACCTTGGTGGTGATGAGCGAGCCGTAGGTCGTCGAGACCCGCATCGACCCGCCGAGCGCGGTGCTCGACGCCGTCGTGGTCCAGCCCTTGCCGGCGGTCATGGCGGAGTCGGCGCGGTAGAGCGTGGTGGCGGAGCCGGCCGAGGTGACGATGGTGCCGTCGAAGGCCTTCTGGCTCGCGGTGAAGGTGACGTTGGTGGGCGAGCCGAGCGCCGAGGTGGCGGTGGTCGCGGAGCGCCAGGTGTACGAGGTCCCCGAGGTGACCTTCCAGCTCCACGTCGTCGGGGCCAGGACGCCGCCGGTCGTGGGCGGCACCGAGCCGGTGCGCAGCTTGAGGATCGGGCGCGACAGCGTCGGCAGCGACTGCACCGCGGCCGCGCCGGTGCGGTACTCGATCACCGCGCCGGTGCTCGAGGTGGACACGACGCGGATGCCGACGCCGTTGGTGCCGAGGTCGACCCAGGTGCCGACCGGCAGCGCCGCCTTGAGGGCGCCGAAGCCGGGGTCGGACGTCGCCGGGTTGCCGTCGAGCAGGTACGACTCGCGCTCGTTGAACAGGCTCGTCAGCGGCAGCGCGTCGATGTCGAACTCCTTGCGGACCGTCACGCCGAGCGAGCCCCAGCCGGGCGACCCGGACATCCACGCGTCCTGGCCGGTCGCGGTGCGGAACTCGGCGACGTAGTGGGTGCCGCCGTCGGCGAGGACGAGGATGCGGCGGCCGGCGCCGGAGGCCAGCGGAGCCAGGGTGGTGCGGCCGTCGGTGGTCGGCTGCAGCTGCGTGATGCTGGGCAGCAGGCCGAGGTGGCGCAGGTGCGAGGCGTTCAGGTAGCCCTGGTACTGCCAGGACACGCCCATGATGTCGTTGGTGTCGGTGTAGCTCTCCTTGTCGCACGAGGCGGCGGGCGCGTCGGTGACGCGGTGGCCGTCGTCGGTGCACTCGAGCGTGTTGCTGTGGCCGAGGCTGAGGTTGTGGCCGAGCTCGTGGCCCAGCACGCCGGTGGTGTTGTAGCCGTTGCTCCACAGCAGCCCGCCGGACGACGCGTCCGAGCCGACGGTGCCGAGGCCGGCGATGCCGCCGCAGGCGGCCAGCTTGGAGAAGTAGACGACGAGGTGCTTGCCGGGGCCCTCGGTCCAGCCGGTCCTGGTCTTGATCTCGTCCCAGAACGCGAACGAGCCGCTGACGCCGCCGTTGGTGCACGGGGTCGAGGAGGTCACGACGGTCGAGCCGTAGGCCGTGGCCGCGAAGCCCACCTTGCCGCCCGTGACCTTCGTCCAGTACGCGTCGACCGAACCGTTGATGCGGTCGCGCACGGCGGCCGCGGTGGTGCTCGGCGTGGTGCCGCCGGCCGGCTTGGCCACGACGACGAGCACGCGGTGCACGGACGTCGCGCTGCTGCTCGAGACGGTGGTGGTCGCCGCGCTCAGGCCGGTGTCGGTCGTGCCGGCCGCGGGCTCCGCGACGACCTCGACGCCGGACACGTCCGCGCCTGCCTCGGGCACGGCCGGAGCGGACCGCAGGGAGGCGACGGTGCCGCCGGGCCCGGCAGCGAGGCGGACGCGGACGGTCGCGCCGTTACGGACGTCGGCGAGGGACGACGTCGGCACCTGCACCGCGCCCGCGGAGGAGCGCACGAACGTGATCGCGCTGTCGTCTCCGTGGGCGCCGCTGAAGTCGTCGACGAGGAACCGCTCGACCGTGCCGGTCACCGAGATCTGCGCGGCAGCGGCGGCGGGGACGGCCTGCACGGGGGCCAGCGCCAGCACCAGGCCGACGGCCGCCGCAGCCCCGAGGAGGGGCCGCAGGACCGGGGCGGTGGGGGCCGCGCTGGACGTCATGCCGGATCTCTCGGGATCCCGCGACGCCCGTCTGCAGCCTCGCTGCTCCATCCGGGTGTGGCTGATCGGTCATACCTCGACGGAGGACCGAGGTGCGGACGGAGCCGCCCACGCAGCGTGATGCGCTGGTCCGACCCGGCTACCGCGCGTCCCGTCCCGCGGTCACGGCGCGTGACTCTGAGCGGTCACGACCGGTGCACGGCCTGGCGCCTGCCTGGTGCGAGGATGCGGCTGTGAGCAGGGACGACTTCCGCGGCCCGACCGGGCCGGTGGCATCGGCGTCGGAGCACGACGTCGAGCACCGCTACGACGCCGGCGACCCGCATCGGCGTCGCGCCGCGCACCTGATGGGCCTCATCGTGTCCGGGGCGGTGCTGGCCACCGCGCCCGACACCTTCCTCATCCTGAGGGTCGCGTTCATCCTGCTCGGCACGCTGGCCGTCTACTGGGCCGCGGAGACCTACGCGCACTGGATCGCGTCGCGCACCGTCCACGGCCGCGACCTCACCCGCGCCGAGCGGATCCAGCTGATCAAGGACGGCTGGCCGCTCATGGCCGCCTGCGCCGTCCCGCTCGCCGTGCTGCTGCTCGAGGCGCTGCTGCAGGTGCCGACCGAGCGCGCGGTCAACATCGCGCTGCTCATCAACACCGGCCTGCTGTTCGCGGTCGGCTGGAACATGAGCCGCGCCGGCGGCCTGCGCGGCGTCCGCCTCGTGGCCTCGGCCCTGGTGACGGGCCTGCTCGGCATCGCCATGGTCTTCCTCAAGATCGGCCTGCACTAGCAGGCGATCTGGTAGTCGTATCGCGTCGCTGAGCGCGCGATCCGACTACCAGATCGCGACCCCCAGACCGAGCGCACGCATGACGAAGGCCCCTGGTCCGCGGACCAGGGGCCTTCGTGGTGTTCAGATCACGAGGTGTTCAGCTGGCGAGCGCCTTGGCCTTGATGGCGTCGAACTCCTCCTGCGTGATGGCGCCCGAGGTCAGCAGGTCGTGGGCCTGCTTGATCTGCGTCGCCGAGTCGTTGCCGGCGACCGAGCGGATGTAGTCGGCCTGGTCGGCCTGCATCTGCTGGTACTGCTGCACGTCGCGCTTGGCCATGTCCTTGCCGCGGGCGATGACGTAGATCAGCATCGTGATGAGCGGGAAGAAGAGCAGGGCGATCAGCCAGCCCGCCTTCACCCAGCCGCTGTCATCGGCGCGGAAGACGTCGATGATGATGCGGAACAGCATCATGAAGTAGATGACCAGGAAGAAGAACGCGAGCAGCCACCACAGCCAGTCGGTGAGGGTCATCGCGGAGAGCCTTTCGTTCGTCGAGGGTCCGGGCAGGCGCCCGGGGTGTTCTCCGGGGGCGGCGGCAGCCGGGGCGGCGGCCGATCCGGCCGCCGAGAGCTGCTGTGCCTCCCCCTTCCGCCGGACATCCAACCGCACGGGGGCGCGGCTGGTCACATCCGTACCTGCCCGAGCCTGCCCGTGCCGCGGCGCGCCGGACCTCACCCGGCGGGTGTGACGTCCCGAGGCGGCCCCGATCGGCCAGGATGGCGCCCGTGGCCAAGGAGCGGTTCGACGGCTGGGTGAGCCAGCAGGTCGTGGTGGACGGCGTCCGGGTGCATGTCCGGCGCACGGAGGTGCACGGCGACGGCGTCCCCATCGTCCACGTGCACGGGTTCGGCATCTCCGGGCGCTACCTCATGCCCACCGCGCAGCTGCTGGCCTCGCGCGGCCCGCAGTACGTGCCGGACCTGCCGGGCTACGGCCGCAGCGGCGACCCCGCCAAGCCGCTGTCGATCCCCGAGCTGGCCGACGCGCTCATCGGGACGGTCGACCGCCTCGGGCTCGAGCGCGCGGTGCTGCTCGGCAACTCGATGGGCTGCCCCATCAGCCTGCAGGCCGTGATGAGCGCGCCCGACCGGTTCGAGCGGGTCATCCTCGTGGCCCCGGCCGGCGGCATCCAGAACCAGCCGTTCCGCCGCGGGGCCGGGCAGCTGGCGATCGACGGCGTCCGGGAGCGTCCGGCCATGGCCAAGGTCGCCGTGCCCGACTACCTGCGGTTCGGCCCGCTCAACGCCATCAAGCTCTTCCAGCAGCTCGTCGCGTTCCCCTCGCTCGAGACGCTGCTCGCCTGCCCCATCCCGCTGCTCGCGGTCCTCGGCGACCGCGACCCGCTCATGCCGAAGCGGGGCCGGGTGGAGGAGGTCGCCACTCAGATCGCCGACCACTCGACCGTGGTCGTGATCGAGGGCGCGGCCCACGCGCTCAACTTCAGCCACCCCGGCGAGCTCGCCCACGTCGTGGGCCAGTGGCTCGACGGCGTCGACATCACCGACGACCCCGACCAGCCCGGGCTGGCGAAGGTCCTGCCGATCCCGCGCGGCTGAGGCGTATCCCTCCGCGGCTGCGCGGTGCCCGCGCAATAGGCTCGGGGCACAGCATTCGTCGGCGGAGAGTGACATGACGGTGGACCTGCGCGGCCGCGACTTCCTCAAGGAGATCGACTTCTCCGCGGAGGAGCTCCAGCACCTGCTCGACCTGGCGGCCGAGCTCAAGCGCGCCAAGCGCGAGCGGGCCGAGGTGCAGCGCATGCGGGGCCGCAACGTCGCGCTGATCTTCGAGAAGACCTCCACCCGCACCCGGTGCGCGTTCGAGGTCGGCGCCTACGATCAGGGCGCCCACACGACCTATCTCGACCCGAGCGGCTCGCAGATCGGCCACAAGGAGTCGGCCGCCGACACCGCCCGTGTCCTCTCGCGGATGTACGACGCGATCGAGTTCCGCGGGTCGGCGCAGGCGACGGTCGAGACCCTCGCCGAGTACGCCGACGTGCCGGTCTACAACGGCCTCACCGACGAGTGGCACCCCACGCAGATGCTCGCCGACTTCCTCACGATGGCCGAGCACGGCGGCGGCCGCACCGCATCGCAGATCTCCTACGCCTACCTCGGCGACGCCCGGTCGAACATGGGCAACTCGCTGCTCGTGACGGGCGCGATCATGGGCTCCGACGTCCGCATCGCCGCACCGAAGGAGCTGTGGCCGTCCGACGACGTGCAGGCGATCGCCGCCGAGCGCGCGGCGTCGTCGGGCGCGCGCATCACGCTCACCGAGGACGCCGAGGAGGCGCTGCGCGGCGCCGACTTCGTGCACACCGACGTGTGGGTGTCGATGGGCGAGCCCAAGGAGGTGTGGGACGAGCGCATCGCGCTGCTCAGGCCCTACCAGGTCAACGCCGCGGCCCTGGCCGCCACCGGCAACCCCGACGTCCGCTTCATGCACTGCCTGCCGGCCTTCCACGACACCAGCACCGGTGTGGGCCGCGACATCGCGGCGCGCACCGGGATGGCCGACGGCCTCGAGGTGACCCACGAGGTGTTCGAGTCGGCGGCGTCGGTCGCCTTCGACCAGGCGGAGAACCGGCTGCACACGATCAAGGCCGTCATGGTCGCCACGATCGGCGACTGAAAGGCGGGTCACCACGATCGGCGACTGGCAGCGGGACTCCTCAGCCGGACGAGCGCAGCGGCAGCGCCGCCGGCAGCTGGCGCATCCGGCGCAGGCCGAGGCCGAGCTCCTCGAGGCGGGCCAGCACCCGGGCCAGGTCCTCGGTCGACGCGACCTCGCCGACGAGCGTCGTGCGCCCGCAGCACTCGCTCGCCGTGAAGCCGTCGAACGCGCCCGCCAGGCCGCCGGTCAGCTGCCCGCCGATCTCGAGCTCGTACGCCGTCATGGCCGCCCTCCCCTGCCCGTGCTGCCGCGCTGCCCCACGCGGTAGGTTCGGGCTGTCAGGCGACCGTGCCCGACGCCGCCGCGGAACGCGTCGCCCGCCACGGGTGACCCGCCGGGGCAGCTGGCTGCAAGGGGGATCACGTGGCGACCGAGCGGCGTCCTGCGCGCCTGTCGCCGCCGATCCTCGCGTCGGCGGTCGCCCGCCCCCGCCTGTTCGAGCGGCTGACCTCCCGGCCCTGCGTCGCCGTCACCGCCACCGCCGGCTTCGGCAAGACCACGCTGCTGGCCTCGTGGGCCGAGCTGGCCGCGGGCCCGGGGTCGCCCGTCGCCTGGCTGTCGGTCGACGCCGACGACGCCGACCCCGTCCGCCTCGCGGCTCGCACCCTCGCCGCTCTGCGCGCCTGCGATCCGCAGGTGGCAGCGGCGCTCGAGGGGCTCGTGCCCACGCTCGACGTCAGCGCCGCGGCGATGGCGGAGGCCCTCACCGAGGCGCTCTACGACTGCGACGTCCCGGTGACCCTCGTCCTCGACGACGTCCACCACCTCGCCGCGTCGCCGCGGTCGCTCGAGGTGGTCGACCAGGTGCTGCAGTGGGCGCCGTCGGGGTTCCGGGTGGTGCTGGCCGCGCGCACGCTCCCGCCCCTGCGGCTGCAGCGGCTGCGGCTCCAGGACCGCGTCGAGCTCGTGGGCCAGGCCGACCTCGCCTTCACCGTCGACGAGACGCTCGCGCTGTTCGAGGACTCGGGGACGCCGATCGACCGCGCGCAGGCCGACGCAGTCCACCAGGCCACCGAGGGGTGGCCCGCCGCCGTACGCCTCGCGCAGCTGGCCGCGCGCGGCGGCGGTCTCGCCGAGGTGCCGGTGCTCGGCCAGGACGACTCGCTGGCCGACTACCTCCTCACCGAGGTGCTGGCCGACCTCGAGCCGGACATGCGGACCTTCCTGCTCGAGTCGACCTTCTCCCTCGACGTGTGCCCCGCCCTGGTGTCGGCGGCGCGCGGCACCAACGGCTCCGAGCCGCTGCTCGAGCGCTGCGTCGACGACGGGCTGTTCCTGCACCGCGACCATGTCGACGGGCAGGCCTGGTACCGGTGGCACGCGCTGTTCGCGGCGCACATGCGCCGGCGGCTGGCCTACCTCCACCCCGAGCGCGCCGCCGTGATCGCGTCGCGCGCCGCCGCGTGGTGGCGCACCAGCGACCCGGTGCGGTCGTTCGACCTCTTCCTGCAGGCCGACGATGTCGACGCCGCCGGCGAGGTGCTCGACGAGGCGTGGCTGGCCCTCGCCCTCGAGGGCCGGACCGAGACGGTGCTCGCCCTCGCGGCGCGGCTGCCCGACACCAGCCGGCACGCCGCCGCCGGGCACCTGGCCCGCAGCTTCATCGAGGCGCAGGCCGGCCGGATCGAGGCGGGCCGCGTCTCCCTCATGCAGGCGCGGTCCGAGGCCAAGCGCCTCCCGGACGACGCCCGGCTGCGGTTCGACGCGCTGGCGTCGGTGATCGAGCTCTCGCTGGTGAGCGACCGCGAGGGCCTCGACCACGTCGTCGCCTCCGCACGCGAGTGCCTCGAGCAGCTCGACAGCGGCGTCCTCGACCCGCAGCCGGCGATGGTCGCGCTGGTGCAGATGTGCGTCGGCGCCGGCGAGAGCAGGCGCCAGGTCGACATCCCCGCAGCGCTGCACCACCTCACCGCGGCGCAGCAGACCGCCGAGGCGGCCGGGCTCGACATCCTCGCGATGGCGGCCGCCGCCGAGCTCTCGATCCCCGCGATCGCGATCAACGACCTCGGCCCCAACGCCCGGCGCGCACGCGCGCTGCTCGACGAGGCCGTCGTGCGCGGCTGGCGCGAGCTCTCGTGGACAGCGCCCGCCGAGGGCTACCTCGGCTGGCTGGCCTACTGGCAGGGCGACGCGGCCGGCGCTCGCGAGCAGCTGACGTCGGCGCTGCTGCGCGTGCGGCCCAACGACTGGGTGCTGCGCGGCCTGGCCCTGCAGTTCCACGGCCTGGCCAGCGTCGCGCTCGACGACCGCGAGATGGCGCGCCGCGACGCGCAGGACCTCCGGTCCATGCTGGCCGCCGCGCACATGCCGCCGTGGTGGCAGGCGCTCGTCGACGGACTGGACGCCGAGATCCTCCTGGCCGGAGGGGATCTCGAGGGTGCGCTCGCCCTGCTCCGCGACGCCGCGCCCGCGCCGGCGCACCGCGTCACGCAGTGCATCAAGGCCAAGGCGCTGCTGCGCGCGGGCGAGCCCCGCGCAGCGCTCGACGAGCTGGGCCAGATCCCTGAGGGCGAACGCTGGACCAACATCGCCGTGTACATGAACGTCCTCGCCGCCCTCGGCCGCAGCCAGCTCGGCGCCGCCGAGCTGGCGCACGACCACCTCGAGACGGCGCTCTCGCTCGCCGCGCCCGAGCGCGTCGTCATGCCGTTCCTGCTCGTCGGGCCGGCGCTGCAGCCGCTGCTCGCCGCGCACCTGCGCCGTGGCACCGCGCACCAGGACGTCGTCGCGCAGATCTCCACCCGGCTGTCGCGCCCTGAGCAGCGCTCCGTGGCGGCGTACGGCGAGGCGCTCACGGACCGCGAGCTGACGATCCTGCGCTACCTCGCGACCAACCTGACCAACAGCGAGATCGCGGCTGCGGAGTTCATCTCGCTCAACACGGCCAAGACCCACATCGCGCACATCTACCGCAAGCTCGACGTTCCGAACCGGCGTGCCGCGGTGCGCCGCGCGGCCGAGCTGCGCCTGCTCTGACGACGGCGTCCGCGCCCGGCGCGCATCGCCGTTGCGGCGCTGCGACGATCACCCTTGGCGGATGACGAGTGCTCCCAGCACCGGGAGCACTCTCCGTACGGGACGTCATAGGGAGCCGATGTGCGCGTGCGCGTAGAGGTGGTCGGGGGGATCGACGCCGATCTGCTCTGGCCGTGGTGCGGGACCGTGCAGCCCGGCACCGCGACCAGCGTCGTGCTGCTCGAGCTGCACGACAGCCGCGAGCTCGTCAGCGCGCTCGGCAGCCTGAGCCGGCGCGGCATCACGGTCGTATCGGCCGAGCAGGTGCCGGCGGCCTGACCCGCGCCTCCCCCGCTGCGGCCCGCGCCGCCGCTACGGTCGCGCCATGACCATCGTCATCCCCTGGCTCGGCGTGCTGCTCGCCGTCGCCGCCGCATTCCTGGTCGGCTCCCTCTACTTCGGCCCGAAGACGATGTTCCCCGTGTGGTGGCGGGCCATGGGCCGCACGGCCGACGACCAGCCCGGCGGCAGCATGGGCCTGGTCTTCGGGCTCACCGCCCTCGGCGCGCTCGTCCAGGCGCTCACGCTGTCGTGGCTGCTGCAGGCGTCGGCGTCCCTCTACGGCGACACGGATGTGACGCCGGGCCACGGCCTGCTCGTCGGTGCGCTGGTGGGTGCGGGCATCGCGGCGGCCGCGTCGCTCAGCCACCGGATGTTCGCGGGGCACGGCGTCGCGGTGTGGGCGATCGAGTCGCTCGGCGACGTGCTTCAGCTGGCTGTGATGGGCCTGGTGCTCAGCTTCTTCCTCTGAGGCGGTCCCTCAACGCCTCAGGGGGCTCAGCGGCTCTGGAGCGTCCCGGCCACGTGCAGCTGCTCGCCGGTGATCTCGGTGATGCGCGTCTGCACCTGACCGGCCTCGTTCACGGCCTGCTCGATCATCCGCAGCATCTCGGTGGCTTGCTGGGCCTGCTCCTGGATCGCGGAGATCTTCTTCGCCACGTCCTCGGTGGCCGTCGTGGTCACGCGGGCGAGCTCCTTGACCTCGCTCGCGACGACGGCGAAGCCCTTGCCCGCCTCGCCCGCACGCGCCGCCTCGATCGAGGCGTTGAGGGCGAGCAGCTGGGTCTGCGCGGCGATCGTGCCGATGACCTTGGCGACTCCGCCGACCTCGACCGACGACTCGGACAGCGCCATCACCGTGTGGCCGACCTCGCCCGCGCGGTCGACCGCGTTGGCGGTCAGGTGCGCGGCCTCGCGGGCGGCGGTGGCCACCTCGCCGACAGAGTCGATGAGCTCGGACGCGGCACGGATCCCGGCCTCCCGGTCGGAGATGCGCTCGAGCGCCTCGCTGACGTAGCGGCCGACGTCGCGCAGCGTGCCGAGCCGCTCCGGGCTCGGGTCGAGCGTCTCGGTCGCGAAGAAGTCCATGGTGCCCACGACCTGGCCGGCCCGGGTGATCGGGAAGCAGACGCCGGACTTCACGCCGGCGCGGCGGGCCGCAGGCGCTCGCACGCAGTCGTCGACCTTCGCGAGATCCGGCACGAACACGAGGTCGCGCGAGGCCCAGGTGCGCCCGGAGAGGCCGACGCCGCGCGCGAAGCTCGCCGACTGCGTGACCTCGCGGAACTCTTCGCCGGCGCTGCCCGACTCGACGGCGAAGCGCAGCACGTTGTCGCCGTCGGCGATGCGCCAGAACGAGCCGTACTGCCAGCCGAACTCCGCGCGCACGGCGTTGAGCGCGCCGCGTACGGCGTCGTCCTCGGAGGCCGCTGCCGTCAGTGAACGCAGCACCTCGGTCACGGCGGTGAGCTCCTCGGCCTTCGCGCGCTCGTGGTCGGCGACGGCGACGGCCTCGAGGGCCTGCGACACCACCGTGCCCACGGTGCGCAGTGCGTCGAGCCGCGAGGGCTCGGGGTCGAGGTAGACGGTGGTGAAGAAGTCCATCGTGGCCTGCACGCGGCCCTCCCAGACGAGCGGGAAGCAGACGCCGCTGCGGACGCCGGCGCGGCCGGCGACGGGTGCGCGCGGGCAGTCGTCGACCTCGGCGAGGTCGCGCACGAACACGAGGTCCTGGGTGCGCCAGGCCTTGCCGACGATCCCCTGGCCCTCGACGAACGACGTCGCAAGCGTGACCCGCTCGAACTCGGTGTTGACGTGGCCGGAGTCTGCGATGAAGCGCATGGCCGGCTGCAGGCCCGAGGTGTCGAGGCCCCACACCGAGCCGTAGGCCCAGCCGAACGAGTCGCGCACTGCGTCGAGGGCGGCGCGGGCGACATCCTCGACGGTCCGCTGCCCGCGCAGGGCGGCGACCACCGTGGCCACCGCAGCGACGTCGGCCGACGCCGACGACCGGTCAGCGGCGGGCACGTCCGTGGTACGACGACGACCGGGCCAGACCATGCAGCACCTCCGACGGGGTCGCCGCTCGACGCTCCACACCGTCCCCATCGGGCGCGCTCCCACCGGCCCGAGCCAGACCCGCGGACCTTGAGCGCCCGCTGAGCGAGCAGCGGCCCGGATCAGACGACCTCGCCGGCGTCCTTGCCCGCGTGGCGACGCCACCACAGCAGCGCCAGCGCGCCCATCGTCAGCGGGCCGAGGATCGTGACGACCCGCCAGACGACGAGGCCCGCGAGGATCTCCGGCTCCCACTCGATGCCGGCGACGTCGGTGTAGCCGGCGACGAGCGCGGCGTCCATGACGCCGAAGCCCTGCAGCGGCATGAGGGTGAGCGGGTAGGCGATGAGGTGCCCGCCGACGAGGTCGGCGGTAGGCAGCACGTCGGCGCCGACCCCGACCATCCGCATCGACAGCAGCAGCACCAGCGCGTCACTGAGGACCATGAGCACGAGCGCCGTGAGCGCGACCGGCAGGCCGCGGATGAGCGTCTGCGACATGCGCCCGCGGAACTCGACGACGGCGTCGGCCCAGCGCTCGGGCTCGATGCTGGAGCGGAAGCGCGCCGCGACCCGCCCCGCCGTGAGCCCGAGGATGCGGGCGAACCGGTCGCCGCGCGAGAGCAGCACCAGCGCCACGAGGCAGCCGACGGCGACGAGAGCGGACAGCACCGCGGCGACGACCTGGCCGCTGTCGAGCTCGCGCCGGATCAGTACCACGAGGCCGATCACCGGCGCGATGAAGCGCACGACGTAGAACGTCAGCATGTTGAGGGTGACGCCGGCCATGCCGTCGACGGGGTCGAGGCCCCACGACTTGAACATGGCGACACGCAGCACCACATCGGCGGGCGGCGGCGCGACCGTGCCGATGAGGTTGGCGGTGGTGTCGTTCTGGATCGACCGGCCGAGCCGCAGCCCGGGGACGAAGCGGGTGAGCGGCACCGCGTTGAAGGTCTGCCGCAGCAGCAGCGCGACCAGCAGGACCGGGATGCTCCACCACGACAGCCGGCCCAGCGCCGCGGCCACCTGCGACCAGTCGATCGACCCGACGAGGTTGATGACGATCCAGCCCACCGCGACCGACACCGCGACGATCAGCGCCGGCTTCACGAACGGGCGCAGCCGCTGCTTCCAGGTCGGCCGCTCGTCCACGCGCCGACCGTAGCCCCTCCCTCCCGCGTGTGCGCGCGGCACGCGTCTGACAGCCTGTGCGCATGACCAGCGCGCTCGTCGTCATCGATGTCCAGAACGAGTACGTCACCGGGGGTCTGCCCATCGTGTTCCCGCCCATCGAGGAGGGCCTCGCGCGCATCGGCGAGGCGGTCGACGCCGCCAACGCCGCCGGCATCCCGGTCGTCCTGGTCCGCCACACCGAGCCCGACCCGGCAGGCGGGATCTTCGTGGCCGGCACCCCGGCGTGGGAGCTGCACGACGTGGTCTCGTCGCGCCCGCACGACGTCGTCGTCGACAAGCAGCTCCCCGGCTCCTTCACCGGGACGTCGCTCGGCGAGTGGGTCGAGGACCGCGGCGTCGACCACCTCGTCATCGCGGGCTGGATGACGCACATGTGCGTCGACTCGACGACGCGCCAGGCCATGCACCGCGGCCTCGGCATCACGGTGCTCACCGACGCGACCGGCACCATCGACATCTCCGACGACCTGCCGGCCCACCTCGTGCACAAGGTCGAGCTCGGCGTCCTCGGCGACGGCTTCGCCTCGCTGTCGACGACGTCGGACTGGGCGGCTTCGCTCGCATGAGCCGGACGTCGGTGGCCCGCACCCTCGACCTCAACGCCGATCTCGGCGAGGGCGTGGCTGCCGACGGCCTCACCGACGCCGAGCTCGACGCGGCCCTGCTCGAGGTGGTGACGAGCGCCAACGTCGCCTGCGGCGGCCACGCCGGCGACGACGGCTCGATGGCCCGCGTGTGCTCCACGGCCGTCGAGCGCGGCGTCGCGATCGGGGCCCAGGTGTCCTACGTCGACCGCGAGGGCTTCGGCCGCCGCCGGCTCGACGTCGACCCCGCGACGCTCGTCGAGCAGATCCTCGAGCAGCTGGGATCCCTTCGCGCCCATGCCCGTTCGGCTGGCGGACGGGTGGCCTACCTCAAGCCGCACGGGGCGCTCTACAACGCCGCGGCCGACGACCCCGCCGTCGCCGACGCCGTCGTGCGAGCCGTGCTGGCCGACTCGGAGGACCATCGCCAGCTCCCCGTTCTGACGCTGCCGGGCTGCGCCCTCGCGCTGCGGGCGCGCGCGGCGGGCATCGAGGTGGTGGCCGAGGCGTTCGCCGACCGCGCCTACACCGCGACGGGCCGGCTCGTGCCGCGCTCGGAGCCCGGCGCGGTGATCGACGACCCGCACGAGGTGGTGCTGCGCGTCCTGCGCATGGAGGCCGACCACCGCGTCCGCACGGTCGACGGCGGCGACGTCGGCGTCGAGCCCCGCTCGATCTGCCTGCACTCCGACACCGACGGCGCCCTCGACCTCGCCCGGCGCGTGCGGCACGCCCTCTGGGCCGCCGGGGTGCTGCTCATCCCGTTCTCGGGCGTCCGGTGACGTCGATGCCCGCGGCGGTGCGCCGGTGCGGCGACCGGGCGCTCCTCGTCGACGTCGACGACGCACCCGGGTACGCCGCGGCCGTCGGCGCACTGGGCCTGCCCGGCGTCGTCGAGGTGGTGCCGGGCGCCGTCGCCGTCCTGGTCCGCCACGACGCGGCCGCCGACCACCGCGCGCTGGCCGCAGCCCTCGCGGACGTGGCGCCGCTCCCCCGTGCGGCTGGGGCGGCGGGGCTCGTCGAGATCCCCGTCGTCTACGACGGCGACGACCTCGACGACGTGGCGGCGGTCGCCGGGCTCGGCCGCGACGACGTCGTCCGGCTGCACTCGGCGGCCGAGTACGAGGTGGCGTTCTGCGGGTTCGCCCCCGGCTTCGCCTACCTGCGCGGCCTCGACCCGCGGCTGGTGGTCCCGCGCCTCGCCACTCCCCGCACGCGGGTGCCTGCGGGCGCGGTCGCCGTCGCCGACGTCTGGTCGGCCGTCTACCCTCGCGAGTCGCCCGGCGGGTGGCGGCTGCTCGGCCGCACCGACGCCGTCCTCTGGGACTCCGCCCGCACGCCGCCCGCGCTGCTGCCTCCCGGCACGCGCGTCCGGTTCGTCGAGGTGGCGCCGTGATCGAGGTGGTCGCTCCCGGCGCGCTGTCGCTCGTGGAGGACCTCGGCCGGCCCGGCGTCGCGGCGCTCGGCGTCGCCCGCTCCGGTGCGTTCGACCGCGGCGCCCTGCGGCTGGCGAACCGGCTCGTCGGCAACGACGAGAGGGCCGCGGGTATCGAGGCGCTGGCGGGCGGCCTCGCGCTGCGTGCGCACGCCCGCGTCGTCGTCGCGGTGGCCGGTGCCGACGGCCCGGTCGCCGTGCGCGCGGGCTCCGGCTCCGTGCGCGTGCAGCCTCGCCGCTCGCCCCTGCACCTCGCGCCTGGCGACGTCCTCGAACTCGGCATGCCGGCCCGCGGCCTGCGCTCCTACGTCGGCGTGCGCGGCGGCCTCGCCGCGGCGCGCACGCTTGGCAGCGCGTCGTACGACTCCCTGGCGCGCCTCGGCCCGGCGCCGCTCGCGGCCGGCGACCGGCTCGCCGCCGGCTCCGCGACCATCGGCGACCCCCACGTCGACCACGCGCCCGGCCGGCCCGCCGAGGGGCCGCTGCGCGTGATCCCCGGCCCCCGCGACGACTGGTTCGGCGACGCCGGCCTCGAGGCCCTGGCCGCGACGGAGTGGGCCGTGTCGTCGGCCAGCGACCGCGTGGGGGTGAGGCTGGAAGGCGAAGCGCTGCAGCGCATCCGGGCCGGCGAGCTGCCGAGCGAGCCGATGGTGCCCGGAGCGCTGCAGGTGCCGCCGGACGGGCGACCGGTGCTGCTCGGCCCGGACGGCCCGACGACCGGCGGCTACCCCGTGATCGGGGTCGTCGTGGACGCCGACCTCGATCGGGTGGCTCAACTGCGGCCGGGGGAACTTCTCCGCTTCTCGATCGTCCGATAGGCGGGGACGGACAGCGCCGCAGGGCACTGCGTTACTGTCCGTCGCCAGGTACCGGTCGGTCGGGTGGCCGGCCGGTAGCGCTCGGACATGACACGCCCCCGTACGGAGCAATCATGTTTGGGCTCTACCTGAACGGCCCACCATGACTCAGACGGACGTGCCGACACCGTCACTGTTCGAGGAGGTGATACCCATGACGACGCTTGAGCGCAGCCACGCGAGCGACGTGATGGAGCTGCTGCGGAAGGGCATCCCCCTGACGCTG
>Ga0233425_10003930_pt1 | contig 25888 bp, 18 predicted proteins | sample Watercolumn_Towu_2_FD_181712 | JGI IMG/M metagenome (GOLD analysis project Ga0233425, IMG submission 181712) | Freshwater microbial communities from Lake Towuti, South Sulawesi, Indonesia - Watercolumn_Towuti2014_140_MG | ecosystem: Environmental > Aquatic > Freshwater > Lake | place... | reverse complement strand
CGCCCGCACCGCGATGCTGCTGTTTCTGTTCCTGGGCCTGAGCCGCCCGTTCCTTAGGCAGGGTCTGTTCGGTATCCGCCGCGAGGTGAGCGCGGTGCTGATTATTGACGACTCCTACAGCATGCAGTACGGCACCTGCGCCGAGCAGGCGAGAAATGCGGCAAAGGCCTATCTCGCCCGACTCACCGGCACGAGCGAAGCCGCTATCCTGAGAGCGTCGACCAGCTCTCTCGCTCCCTTGCTCACCGGCTCTCTGCTGACCAGAGATATCACTTCACTTGTCCGCTCCCTTGATACACTCGAAACGTCCTGCTTCGCGGTTGACCTTTCGCCTGCGCTTGAGCAAGCTCGAACGCTTCTTGACAAGGCGATTCTCCCCACCCGGGAGATTGTCATCTTCACCGACCTGCAGCGCCGCGCCCTGACCCCGGTCCCGGCCGCCGACAACAGGGCGGTTGCCGTGCTTGTCCGGGATTGCGGCAGCCCGGACGCGCGCAACTGCGCCGTAGTCTCGGTTGCCTCGCGCGAACGGCTGCCCGAGCCCGGCCAGCCGCTCAGCCTCACGGCTACGGTGCGCAACTTCGGAGCATCGGATGAGACCCGGGTGATTGCGCTGAGCACGGACGGTACCGAAGAAAGCCGGACCATCCTGATTCCGGCCGGTGATGAGAAGACCGTTGACTTCGAGCGGCAACTCAACGAACCCGGCACCCATACCGGCTCAGTCGCACTTGACCCGGATTCGCTCACGGTTGACGACCGGCGGTTCTTCGCGCTCGACATTCCCAGCCGTCTGCCGGTGCTCGTGGTCGGCGACGCACCTGAAGATACTCTCTATCTGAGCCGTGCCCTGGCCCCGGACACAAGCGGCTTCTTCCGACTCACTGCCCGTCTCGCCCCGGCCCTGCGTACGGTTGACCTGCGGCGATTCGGCGCCATCGCGCTCGTTAACCCGGTCTCGCTCACCGCGTTCGACTGGCAGCGCGTTGCCGACTTTGCGGCACAGGGCGGCGGCGTCCTGGTCGCGCTCAGCCGCGAGCCGAAGGACATGTCGTTTCTGTCCCGCTACACGAGTCTTGGCGCCGAAGTCAAACCCACCGGCTTCGTCACTATCGAGAAGCTCGACGCGCGCCACCCGATACTGGAAGCGTTCAATGACCGTGCCGACCTGAGCCTGCCGCGCTTCTTCCGCTATGCCCGTCTGGCGGTGGCTGGGGACACGATGCGGAATCGTGTTCCCTCGTGCAAAGTATTGGCAACGTTCTCTGATGGCTCGCCTTATCTGATTGAGAGTCGGTCGGACCGCGTGATGATAGCCGCAAGCGGCCTGTCGCTCGCGGACAACGACCTGCCGTTCCGGGCGCTGTTCGTTCCGCTCATGCACCGTGTCTTCAGCTACCTTTCACAACAGCAGTTGCGCCATGACTTTCTGGTCGGCGACACAATAGCGGCACGCGTGCCGGGCATCGGACTCGTGCCGGTTCGGACTCCGGGCAGTGAGTACAGCGTTACGCCGGACCAGCAGGCCGAAGCCCGAACCGTGCGCTTCACCGCGACCGGCGAACCGGGCATCTATGCCATCGGTGACCGGCAGTACGCGGTGAACGTCCTGAGCGAGGAAGGCAACCTCCTGCGCGCTCCTGAGACCGAGCTGGCGAAGAAGAACATCCAGCTCTTCAAGGACGCGCGTGGCCGGACCAGCGACCTGACCAACGCGTTTCTGCTCATTGCCGGTCTCTGCCTCGCGCTGGAGATGCTGCTGCTGGTGCTCTGATGGTCGGAACACTCGTCAATACCGGAACCGTTCTGGCCGGCAGCCTTGCCGGCCTGGCCCTGCGGCGGGTGATTCGTCCCGGCGCGACTGAGGCCGAATCACCGCTCCAACGCATCGTGATGCAGGGCATCGGCCTGTTCACAATTGTCCTCGGCGTCAAAATGGGATTGGAGACAAGGCAGTTCCTGATCGTCGTGCTCAGTATCGTGCTCGGCGGCGTCTGCGGTCAGCTCATCGGCATTGAAGAGGCTCTCGGTCGGCTGGCCGAGCGTCTGAAACGACTCACTGCCTCAACCGAGAGCACATTTGTTGCCGGATTCGTCACCGCCAGCGTGCTGTTCTGCGCCGGGCCGATGACCATCCTCGGCTCGGTCCAGGACGGCCTCCAGCACAATCCGAGCCTGTTGCTCATCAAGTCCATCATGGACGGCGCGTCCGCCGTGATTCTCACGTCCGCGCTCGGGATCGGTGTCGTATTCTCGGCCCTTACCGTGCTCGCGGTTCAGGGCCTGTTGACCTTGCTCGCAGCGCAGCTACAATTCCTGGTTGCGCCGAGCTACCTTGCCGAGTTCACGGCGGTGGGCGGAGTCGTCATCCTCGGCATCGGCGTCCGCCTGCTCGGAATCAAGGACATCAAGGCCGGCAATCTCCTGCCTGCGCTGGTCCTGGTTGTGCTGGCAGTATTCATCGCCCTGCGGCTGGGCTGGAGCGGCTAGGGATTCAGGGATTGAGACCGGAAAGGAGAGTGAGTGACCGCGACTGAACTGATTGACTTCGCATGCCCCAAGTGCAAGGAAGTCTCGAAGACGACGATTCACAAGTCCATCAATGCGACCACCGACCCGGCCGCGCGCCAGGCCCTGCTTGAGGGCAAGGTGAACTTCTTCACCTGCCCCAAGTGCAACACCAAGGGCTATCTGCTGGTGTCCTTGTTCTATCACGACATGGACCGGAAGTTCATCGTGCAGTACCACCCGTTTCCGGCGGTGCGCAATGACGGATTCCTGCGCGAATTCGACCCCTCCGGCCACCCGAAGCTGGACTCTGCGAAGCTCGCACAGGAGATCGACAAGAAGCTGACATACTTCAGGGACATGCATATTGTCTTCGACCTCGCCGAGATGTGCCGGTACGTGGCCTTTCGGGAAAGACTGCACGATACGCAGGGGGCAAAGAAGTAGCCCGGGTCCCGGCACTCGCCGATGCTGAACCGCCGCAACCTGCTTCTCAACACCCGCGATGTCGTGCTCATCGCCATTGGCTCGGCGCTGACCGCGCTGGCCTACGTGCTGTTCCTGATTCCCCATAAGATTGTGCCTGGCGGCGTGTCCGGTGTGGCGATGCTCCTGCACTACTTCGCCCGGACCCCGGTCGGGCTGGTCACCATCGTCATCAACATACCCATCTTCCTGTGGGGAATGCGTGAGCTCGGCCGGATGTTCGGGGTCAAGTCCATTATCGGAGTCGCGCTGTCGTCGCTGCTGGTCGACTTCTTCACCTATGCGGTGAAGCTGCATTCAGTCACCAGTAACAAGATCCTCGCCGCAGTCTACGGCGGCATCCTGCTCGGCATCGGACTGGGCATCGTATTCCGGGGCAATGGCTCGACCGGCGGCACCGATATCGTAGGCCAGGTCCTGAGCCGCCACTCCAACTTCTCGACCGGCGTCGCCATCATGGTCATTGACTTTGTCGTTATCTCGGCGGCCGGCCTGTCATTCCACTCGATAGAGTCCGCGCTCTATGGCTACGGCACACTCTTTCTCTCAACCAGGGTGATTGACTTCGTGCTTGAGGGCTGGAGCTACGCCCGCGCGCTGCTGGTCATCACCGAGAAGCCGGATGCGGTGGTCGGCGCCATCACCGGCGACCTCGGCCGGGGCGCAACCCGGCTTCACGGCCAGGGCGGCTATACCGGAAGGCAACTCGACGTCATCTACTGTGTGGTCACCAAGCGCGAGGTCCAGTTCATCAAGCGCTACATCCAGGGCATTGACCCCAAAGCCTTCGTAGTCATTACCGATGTCTACGAGGTCCTGGGCGAGGGTTTCAAACCCCGCACCCAGCACCAGGCGCCGGGCACGTAGCGAGGGTTCAGGGGTTCCAGGATTCTGGGCCTTGAGGCCCGGCTTGAATCCTCGAATCCTGGATTCCTTGAGTCCTACTCAGTCATCAGCAGTTTTCCACGCACCGTGCTCGGTCCGGAAGTCAGCGTGTAGAAGTAGACTCCTGCGGGCAGTCGCGCCCCGGCTGAATTTCGGCCGTCCCAGACCACTCGCCCGCCCAGCGTCAGTTCCCGCACACTTCGCCCGGCCGCATCGCTGACTACGAGTCTGGCCGAGCCGACGCTGCCGGCGCTGAAAGTGACCCGGTCCCGGAACGGGTTGGGCGTCACGCTGAACTGCTTCGCGCCTCCCGCCGCTGCGGGTCGCTCCGCGACCCCTGAGCCCATCCAGACCGCGCGGACATAGACAATCAGGTTGTCGGTCGCCGTGCCCTCGCCCTTGATTGGGAACCCGGCCTGCAGGTCCTGCTCATACACGATGTGCATCGTATCGTTGTTCGCGTTCCAGGCCACAAACGGGAATCGCTTGCTCGTCCCGTCCGGCAGAGTCAGCGGCGAGCCCGACTCCGGCCACCAGCTCCGGCCGTTGTTCTGAGAAAGCGCGGACATGATGTCGGCCCGCAGCAGGCCGGTAGCGGGTTCGACGTTCGAAGAGTCAAACTCCTCCCAGACAACGAAGCAGCGGTTGTTCTGGCCAAAGGCAAGGCTCGGGCGGCACGCGTAGACTGCGGCGTAGCCGAGTGAACCGGCCAGGTGCAACGTATCGCACTCGGCCCGCCGGACTCGACTCCATTGCGGCGTCTGAGTCGGGCAGTAGTGCCAGATTTCGGCGGGCATGACGTAGGTGATGCCCGCAACCTGGGGTATCACGGTCGTAACGAGATGCCAGTCATCACTACGGTCGAACGCGACATAGGCGCCAGTCAGGTCATACTGCGCGGTCGTGTCGCTGCCCGGGGTAAACGCCGGCGGCGGCGGCAACGAATACGGGTCGTTCCAGCTCAGGCCGCCGTCCGTGCTCTGACGCAGGAAGAGCTCAACGTTGTCCTCCAGCGGGTCGGTCCAACTGACAATCACCTCATCGGAAGCGTGCGCGACCGCCAGATTGTGTGACGGATAGGTGGGGTTTATTCCGGGCGGCGTGCTGATGTAGTAGGGCACGGACCACGTACACCACGGGTCAACGCGCGAATAGTACACCATCGAGCGAGTAGACGCATCAATCAGTGCGTTGTGAATCTTCCCGTCGCTCGTGATTCCCGAGACGGGCCAGACATACAGACTGCAGTTCGGCGGACCCGCGCACTCGGTGAAGATGCCTGCCCCGGGAGCGGCATCCTTGAGCGCCGAAGGGTAGGTAGAATAGTGAGCGCTGATGACGGCGCAGCCGCTCGCCGGGTCCACGTCAATTGACCCGTACCCGGTGGAGCCAATGAAGGAGTTCACCCCTGAGTTCATGTAGTTCGTCGGGTCAATGAAATTCCACGACCCGGCAAGGTTATCGTAGAAATTGTAGCGCTTGTTCCGGTCCGGGTAGGGTCCGGTGGCGGCGCTGTACATCCAGGTCGCGTGGATGCCGTAGGTCGGGTCGTTGACTACGGTTTGAATCGCCGGCCCGCTCTGCTGCCAGTCGTAGGTCGTTCCGCCGATAGTATCGCGCTCCGCGACAATCAACTCCGGCACCGGATTGGCCGCGGCCAGTGCCGCCAGACAGGTCGTCAGTATAAAGAACCTCAGCATCTCAGTCTCCTCCCTTCAGGCTTCTCTGCACGCCGGCCGCGCGTGACGGTCGGAATCGCGTCCTTCGCGTGCGCTGTCAATGATAGAATGACAGTGCGAGTAAGTCAAGACGGCAACCCGCTTCTTGACCGCGTCCGGCGATTGGCTATCCTCTACTGATGACCGACCTGACATTCCGTGTCGCCGGCCAGGCCGGCCAGGGTATTCAGGCGATTTCCACGACCCTGGGCCGACTTCTGGCTCGTGCCGGGTATCACGTCCTCGTCAGCCAGGACCTGATGTCGCGCATTCGCGGCGGACACAATTTCAGTTCAATCCGCGTCAGCGATGCACTGGTCCATGCCCCGGCCGAACTGGTGAACGTACTCGTCGCGCTCGACGAGCAGTCGTTGAGCCTCCAACTGCCCAGTCTGGTCCCGGGCGGCGTGGCGATGTTCGATACCGATGACCCGGGCACTACAACGCTCCCGACTGATTCCGGCGCCACGCTTTTTCCGGTGCCGATGGCGCGGCTTGCCCGTGACATCGGCCGAAACCCGGTGATGCTCAACGCGGTGGCACTTGGTGCGCTGATGTATCTCACCGACTATCCGCTTGAGCAGCTCAAGATCATGTTCCAGGAGACCTTTGCCGCGAAAGGCGGACAGGTTGTCCAGGCAAATGTCGCCTGCGCCAGAGCCGGCTTCGACCATGCCCGGCAGCACTTCAAGGCAGGCTGCCCGTGCAGGATACCCCTGCGCTCTGAAACCCCTGAAACGCTGAAACCTGGGACTTCTCAGCGCCGCCTGTTCCTGACCGGCAATGAGGCGATCGCTCTCGGCGCAATCTGCTCCGGCGTCAAGTTCCATTCCGGGTATCCGATGAGCCCGTCCACGCCGATAATGGAATTCCTTGCCGCGCAGGGCAAGGAGTACGGAATAGTCGTCGAGCAGACCGAGGACGAAATCGGCGGCATCAACATGGCACTCGGCGCTTCGTATGCCGGGGTCCGGGCAATGACCGCAACTTCCGGCGGTGGCTTCGCACTCATGGTTGAAGGACTGGGCTTGAGCGGAATCAGCGAGACCCCGATTGTCATCGTCATCTGCTCGCGTCCCGGACCTGCGACCGGATTCCCGACCCGAACCGAACAGGCCGACCTGCTGTTCGCGCTGCATGCCGGACAGGACGAGTTTCCGCGCTTCGTCTTCGCGCCCGGCACCGCGGAGCAGGCGTTTTATCTCACCGGCAAGGCGTTTGACCTGTCCCGGAGATACCAGGTCCCGGCGATTGTCCTGTCCGACCAGTTCCTCAGCGACTCCTATTCGACCATTGACGACCTCAAGCCCGAGAATCTACGCGTCGGGAACCCGGCCGCGCCCTGCAGCCTGCCGGCCGGCAGCTACGAGCGCTATGCTCAGACCGGCGCCGGCTGCACCCCCCTGCTACCGGGCACGCCATATCAGACGGTCATCGCCGCCGGACATGAGCACTCCGCGTCCGGTCACATCACGGAATCCGCGGCCGACCGGATTGGAATGATGGACCGCCGGCTGGGCAAACTCGAACCTATGCGGGAGGAACTTGACGGCATGACCACGCATCCTCATTCACTTGTCCACCTGCCCACTGGACCACTCGACCACTTGCTTCTCTGCTTCGGCTCCACCTTCGGCGCAGTCCGCGAGGCGGTCGAAGTCCTTCGAGTACAGGGCGCGGACGTCGGCATGCTTCACCTGTCCGAGCTTGCGCCATTCCCGGCAGCGCTCCTGACTGAACGCGCCGCCCATGCGCGCCGACTCGTCACTGTCGAAGGCAATGCCACTGCGCAACTGGCGCAGCTCATCCACTCCGAAACCCGACTGCATGTCAGCAACTCAATCCTGAAGTTCGACGGCCGTCCATTCACGGCTGCCGATATCGTCCGTGAGTCCGAGCGACTGACCTGAGAAATCCCAATGACCAGATACCAACATCCAGCAAATGACCAGGCACCAACAATCCAAATGCACAGGCTGGGGCTCAACCTTGGACACTGGAATCTGGGGGTTGATTGGACACTGGAGCTTGGGACTTCGGGGTCATTCCGGAGTCTGCATTCCGCAATCTGCATTCTGCAATCTGCAATCCGATGACCAATTCCCCAAAAACCCCGAACCCCAGGTCCCCAGAACCCCATTCGGACATCGCCTGGTGTCCAGGCTGCGGCAACTTCAACATCCGCGAGGCGGTCAAACAGGCACTTGAGGAACTACACATTGAGCCCTGGCAGGTCGTGTTCGTCTCGGGTATCGGCCAGGCCGCGAAACTGCCGCAGTACATCCCCTGCAACCTCTTTGATGTCCTGCACGGCCGGGCCCTGGTCACGGCAACCGGGGTGAAGCTCGCCAATCACCGGCTCATTGTGATTGCCGAGGGCGGCGATGCCGACATGTATGCCGAAGGCGCCAACCACCTGATGCACGCCCTGCGCAAAAACATCAGTATCACCTGCCTCGTTCACAACAACCAGGTCTTCGGCCTGACCCGGGGGCAATTCTCGCCCACCAGCGAGAGCGGGTTTCAGACCGGAACCTCGCCCCGGGGCAACTGCGAACCGCCCTTCAATCCACTTGCTTTCGCCGTCGCCCTGGATGGCGGCTTTGTCGCGCGCGGTTTCGCCGGCGACGTTCCCCGCCTCAAGGAACTCATCGTCGCTGCGATTCAGCATGAAGGCTTCAGCCTGCTTGACATTCTGCAACCCTGCGTGACCTTCAACAAGGTGAACACGTTCAAGTGGTATCAGTCCCGGGTCTACTATGTCAGTGACACGCCCGGCTATGACCCGCAGGACAAGACGCAGGCGTTCGCTCGCAGCCTTGAATGGGGCAGCAAGATACCGTGCGGCATCATCTATCGCAGCGACCGCCCGACCCTCGACCGGCAGATTCCGCAATTGCGCGACAAGCCGCTCATTGACCAGCCGGTTCCGGCCGACAAGTTCCGGGCACTGATTGAGGGGTTCCGATGACCTTTTCCCTATTCGTGCCTTCACGTCTTCGTGCTGAGAGTCTGACCCATGCCCGTTGACATCTCGTTCCGCATCGGCGGCGCTGCCGGCCAGGGAATCCAGTTCATCTCGCATGCCTTGGGCCGGATGCTCGCCCGCAACGGCTACTATGTGTTTGCCGCGCAGGATGTGATGTCCCGGATACGCGGCGGCCACAACTTCGCGCTGGTCCGGGTCTCGGACCGGCCGGTCCATGCCCTGCGCGAGCGTTGCGAGGTCCTGCTCGCGCTCGACGAACGGGCAGTTGAAGAGCACCGCAAAGAAGTCGTCGAGCACGGCGTCGTGGTCTACGACCAGCGACTCAAGGCAGTGGGGACATTTCCAGGAGGGGTGTCGCCATTTCCGGTGCCGCTTGAAGAACTGGCCACCCGTTTCAGCGGCGACACACGCATGACCAACTCGGCCGCGCTCGGCACCGTGCTCAGCCTGACCGGGTATCCGCTGGACCCGTTGCTCGCGGTGCTCAAGGATGAATTCGCGCACAAAGGCGAGGACACCGTGCGGCGCAACCAGGCTTGCGCCCGTGGCGGATACGAAATCGCGCAACGAACCTTCAAGCAGGCCTGCCCGTGCCGCCTGCCCCGGAACAGCCGGCCTGAAGCCCGGCTCTTTCTGTCCGGTGCCGAGGCCGTGGGCCTTAGCGCGATTCTCTCCGGCCTGCAGTTCTACGCCGGGTACCCGATGAGTCCGTCCACGCCAATACTGGAATACATCGCTGCCCGCGGACCGGAACACGGCATCATGGTCCGCCAGGCCGAAGACGAAATCTCAGCCATCAACATGGCGCTCGGCGCGTCATGGGCCGGCGCCCGGGCGATGACCGGCTCGGCCGGCGGCGGATTCAGCCTGATGACCGAAGGTCTGAGCCTGGCCGGAATGACTGAGACGCCGATTGTCATCGCGCTCTGCTCCCGGCCCGGGCCCGCGACCGGGCTGGCCACACGTCAGGCTCAGGCCGACCTGCTCTTCGCCTGCCATGCCGGGCATGGCGAGTTCAACCGGGTCGTGTTCGCGCCGGGCACGGCCGAGCAGGCGGTCTTTGCCACGAACCAGGGGTTTGACCTCGCCGAGGAATACCAGGTCCCGGCAATCCTGCTTCTTGACCAGCATCTCAATGACAGCTACTGGACCCTGGCCGGGATTGACGAGTCGCGCCTCATTCGTCAGCGCTACCCGGCCGAGGCCGCCGGGCTCGAGCCCTACGCCTACAAACGCTACTCCTTGAACCCTGACGCCGGTTCCCCGCCCCCCGGCGTTTCGCCCCTGCTCCGCCCGGGCACTCCCAACCAGCTCCGTTACGATGACTCGGACGAGCATGACGAAGAGGGCCACATCACCGAGTCCGCGGAAGTCCGCCGGGCGATGGTTCGCAAGCGCCTCGGCAAGGCCGCGGCCATCAGCATGGAACTAGCCCGCCCGAGCTGCCGGCCCCCGGAACGCACAAAGACCGTGGTGCTCTGCTTCGGCTCCACCTTTGGCGTGGCGCGCGAGGCGGTTGACAATCTGAATCGGAAAGGCGCCTCGATTTCCCTGATGCACTTGAACGAAATCATCCCTTTCCCGCGCGAGGCCGTGCTCGCCCGCCTGTCCAAGGCCCAGCGCATCATCACCATCGAAGGCAACGCCACCGCCCAACTTGCCCGCCTGGTCACGACCGAAACGCGCCTGAGAATCGCCGACTCAATACTCAAGTACAATGGAAGACCGTTCTGCCTCGAGGAAGCGGAAAAGGAGTTCGAACGGCTTGGCTAGGAGACCCCAATGACCAAATCTCAACACCCGGTCAGTGACCAGACCCCAACGAACCAAGTTCCCTATCAGGACGCTGGCCTTGGACATTGGCGTTTTGGGCATGATTGGTCATTGCGGCTTGGGACGTGGGGGTCATTCCGGAATCTGCATTCTGCAATCTGCATTCTGCAATCTGCAGTCCCATGACCAATTCCCCAGGACCCCTGAACCCCAGGCCCCCTGAACCCCATTCGGACATCGCCTGGTGCCCGGCCTGCGGCAACTTCGGGATACTGGCCGCGCTGAAACAGGCGTTGGTAGACCTGAAGGTCGAGCCCTGGCAGACCGCGTTCGTCTCCGGCATCGGCCAGGCCGCCAAGCTCCCGCACTACTTGAAGTGCAACCTGTTCAACGGCCTGCACGGACGGACGCTGCCCGTGGCGACCGGCGTGAAGCTGGCCAATTCCCGGCTCGTGGTGATTGCCGAAGGCGGCGATGGCGATGGATTCGCCGAAGGCGGGAACCATGCCATCGCGGCGATGCGCAGCAACGTAGACCTGACATGGCTGTTGCACGACAACCAGATATACGGCCTGACCAAAGGCCAGCTATCGCCAACCAGCGAAAGAGGATTCCACACGACCACAACGCCGGACGGGTCATACTATCCGCCGGTCAACGTCCTCGCCCTTGCGATTGCCCTTGACGCCGGATTCGTCGCGCGTTCCTTCTCTGGCGACCAGCCGCATCTCACCTGGACAATCAAGCAGGCGATCGAGCACAAGGGCTTCGCGCTGGTGGACATCCTGCAGAACTGCGTCAGCTTCAACAAAGTGAACACCTTCGGCTGGTATCGCCAGCGCGTCTACAAACTCAACGACGACCCGAAGTACGACACATCGAATCGGGCGGCCGCGTTTGACAAGGCCCAGGAGTGGGGCGACAGGATACCCATCGGCATCATCTATCGCAGCTCCCGTCCCGCACTCGACCGCGCGCTCTCGGTCACCGGCAAGACCCCGCTCATTGACCAGCCGATTGACTGGCGCAAGCGGGGCGAGTTGCTGAACGAACTAGGGTAGCGGATTCCCCGACGTGAAGTCGTGAAGTCAGCGGGAATTCAAAGTGCAAGTATCAAAATTCAGAGTGCAGCGTCACGAAAGCGCCATGTCTGAGGCCTGATGCCTCTCCGTCTCGGATTTCGTGCTTGTTTCGGATCTGGAGCCTGGGGCTTGAGTATCTTACCCGGGCTATCGACTCAGCACGACTTTGCGGCAGATGACCTTGTCGTCAGATGCCAGCCGGACAAAGTACAGTCCAGACCCGAGTCGTCGGCCGTCCCGGTCGTTGCCGGACCATGTGAAGCGATAGTCTCCAGCTGGTTTACTGGCGCGGAACAAAGTGGCGACACTTCTGCCTGAAGCATCCAGAATCACGAGTTCGGTCCGGCCCGGTGCGGCAATTGAGACCTCCAGAACGGCCTGCCCGGGCGCAGGATTCCGCAGGACTCTGACATCCAGGTTCCGGCGCGGTTCCCGGCTCCCGGCACCGATGCCGGTGCGCTCCATGACCCGAAGGGTCTCCGCATTAGCGTCATTCTCAGGACGAAGGTCTCCGGTCAGCCGCGTGAAACCCCTGAATTCGATTTGCCCGATGAAGCCCGGGACCCATGCCGCGAAATCGACCGGCGTCGAGTCCTGTGCCGGCACGGTCACCAGTGCACTGTCAGCATAGTCCAGCCTGAGCCCGGCCTCCAGGGCGGATGCTATCCAGCAGGTCCAGAACGTCTCCTGAACACTGCCGAAGTTGCAGACTGTCACTCGCGGGATGACCGTGTCGCCAACCCAGATGCTGTCCCGCGGCGCGAGAATCATCGATACCCCGACATCGTGCGTCACCACTTCCACGCGACAGGACAACGTATCATTCCCCGAATCGCAGTCGCGCGCCAGCCGGGTCGAGCAGACAACGGTATACTGGCCGTTCCGCGCCTGCCATTCGGCGAAGCTCACCCGTAGCGTCTCACCCACTGCCAGACCCGACACCATCGCCGTATCCCGATATGCCAGCACCCCAGAGTCTTCTGCAATCCTCAACACAACCGGGAAATCTATCGGAATCGGACCGGAATTCACGACCTTCACCTCCGGCGCAACCGCGCCGGGCAGGACCGGCATCACTGGCTCGATAAGCGACGCCACCCCGGCGTCGCCATCCGCGACCCGGGACGCCCCTTCGAAGGGCAGGACGTTCCGGCCGGTCACAGTCACTTCCATCATGCCCGGCGAAACTGGCGCGACTCCCAGCATCACGCTTCCCTGCGCATCGGTCACACCCCATTCATAGACTTCACTTCCCTTGCGCACACAGACCAGAGCATTGGGCAGTGGCTGCCCGGCCTTGCGAACGACCACCGGAAAACTGCCGGCCGCCACCGGCACGACGCTGTCATACTCCGCCTGCACCGCAAACGGCATCGCGGTCCAGTACCGCAGAGTCGGGTCGCCCAGCAGATTGAACCCCTGGTAGTCGAGCGGCTCATGGTACTCGATTTCCAACTGCGCCTTGCCGGCCAGCGCCGCCTCGCCCAGCGTCGCGACCGAGTCCGCGAAGTACGCCCGCATGAAACCCCGCACGACCGCGCTGCGCTGACCGGCTACGTCGCCCGCCGCGCGGGTATTGCCAAAGAACGCCACCGCGCCTCGCGGCGAGGCCACGCTGCCGGCCCTCAGCCACCCGTCGCCGACCATCGATTCATTCGGCGCCAGGGTCATCGTCATGCACGTTCCCGATAGCACCACCGGCAGCTTGTAGCCGTTGTTCGTGGCTCCCGGGTTCGCCGCAAACGGCGTGTACCAGTTCACGGTTCCCACCCCGCGGTACATCACAAACGACCTGCCGCTCGTCACCGAGTTGTAGACGTCGGTCACATCATGGCCACGGTTCGACGAAAGCGAATCGAACCCGGCGAACCCGTTCTGGCGCATGTAGTTCATTGCCCGGTGCGCGTTTTCCAGGTAGATGCTGTCGTCCGGGTCATTGTCCTCGCGGACAATCGTCAGGCCGGTGCGGAACCAGAGCGTATCACTCAGCAGCGGTGCGCGCTCGTAGTTCAGAGTCTTGGCAATCATCAGGCTGCACTGAGCGAGAGTTCGACACGGGAACCGGCCGTACTTCAGTTCGGCCTGGTAGTCGCCGGTCATGTCGGCATAGTAGTTGTCGGTGTAGATGCCACTGGTGTAGCGGTAGGCCGGCACCTGGCCGCCGTAGCCCACCAGCAGCAGGTACTCGGGCCGCGGATTCCAGGTATTGTACGCATCCCGGACATAGCTCTGGATTTCCGCCGCGTTCGAACCGACCTCGGAAAGCGGCACCACCCGGGCAAGCATGCCGCATTTCGTCTTCCAGTCTGCGAAATCCTGAAGCTGGGGAACGTACTGGTCATGGGCGATAATCAGCAATCGTGCGCTGTTTTGGGCAAAGCAAAGCACGACAGAGAGCAACAAGCCCTGGACGGTTCTAAGCACGCTGTAAAATTCTAACACCCCTCGCCGACTTCGTCAAGAGCTGTCACGGGATCCGAGTCCTGAGATGGGATTCCGGACTTGAATTCGGCCGCCGGTGAACGTCGGCTCTGCTGCCGCGGTTTGCTCACCGCAAACCGCCAGCCATGGACACCAGCCACCCGACGCCGACGACCGACTGAGGTGGAACCTTGGGGCCTCAGAACCGGGGCACGGTTGGCCGCGCCCCGGTTCGACCGCTTGGACAGACTTAGCTCAGTGGACTACCAGCAACTGCGTCTCGGTCCGATTCGGTGTCGCGCAGGTAATCAGATACACGCCCGGACTGAGCGAATGCAGGTCTAGTTGGACCGTTCGTCCGACACCCGAAGGAACGGATAGCAGCTGCTCCTGCCGACCAGTGACGTCACGCACCGAGAGTCGTGCCTGAGACTGCCCGCCGATGACCACAGTGGCGCCGGAGGTTCTCCGGCTCACCGGGTTCGGTCGGATAGTGAACAACGGAGAAGCATCAGGGCCGAGCTTCTCCTCCGTCACCGCACTCGGCGACAGCGCGACCGCAAGCTCAAACCGGACCGTATCATTGCCGTGCCGAGTGTCGCTGCGCAACGCAGAGTAGCACACGCAGTCATAGGTGCCGGGCGGAACATTCGCCTGCCAATCGTCGAATCGAGCCGAACCCGTGTCGCCCGCAGCCATCTGCGCGAACGCAGTGTCGGCCTGCAGCCCGCCGATATCGAGAATCACCGGCACCCGGCTCTCGGCAAAACCGGCGAGTTCCGAAACGTGCGCGGCCAGCGAGTACGTGGACTCGACGTAGACCGTGTCGTCTGCTGGCAAGCCGGAGAGCGACTCGGCCGTAGCGTCATGATACTCGACCAGCGCGCAGAGCTGCAGGTCGCCGCCAAGTCCGGCTTGGGAATACGCGCCCAGGCTGTCGCGCCGCCAATGCGTTCCGGTCGGTGCGCTGAGACTGCCATCGTTCAGCCAGTTCAGAGCATTGCTCACGCCGTGGTAGTTGCCCAGGATGAAGAGGTAGAAGCTGCCGCTCCAGACCGTACAGGGCGGAACCGGCAGCCGGTCAAGATGGAACTGACCGGAATAGCTGGGCACGAGCGTATCGCGTTTGCAGATATTGGAGCCCGGCGCTCCGCTCGCTCCGTCGTCGTCCACCAGCAGGATTTGCGCGGAATCGCTATTCAACCGAAACACGCGACTCAGGCACCCGACCGGAATCGCTGGGTAGTGGTCCGGCGTCAGCTTGACTCCATAGCCCGCGAGGTATCCCCGGATGGTATTCCCGCCGCTGTTCGAGTTGAACTCGCACCACTCAATGGTATCAAGCCCGGGATAAACGTCGGTCGGATTGACCATCGCAAGTCCCGGCCCTGCAGCCAGAGCCGCGACGACCAACAAGACCATCAGCAGACACATTCGCTTCATGCAGACCTCCTTGAAGGCCGACACACCCGCCTTCGTATCGGCTGTTCTTCTTCCCGCCATCCAATCACGGCAACGTTGCCGAAGGATGAGCCGGTCTAGTGGCCGGCGCGGTACACAAAGTCCTTGATGACCCGCGCATAGTCGCTGCCCATCACGTACGGCACGTTGTCGTGAATCGCATTGTCCACCCAGACGTATTCGGTCGCGAGCTGGTTCGCCTCGCCATAGAGCACGAGCGCATTGCGCTCGAAGACCGCGACCTCGTCCTGCCGGCCGTGTAACATCAGAAGCGGCGCGCCGACCCGGCCGATTCGTCGCTCATTGTCGAAGTCGGCCCGGACCACGAAGCTGCCCGGAACATCGAGCACCGTGCCTTCCCGGGTGATTGAGCTGGTCGAGGCCAGCGGCGACTCCAGAATGACGGCCGCGGGCGGTCGGATATCTGCAGCCAGGTGACAGGTCATGTACGTGCCGAGCGACCAGCCATAGTACACTATCCGACTGGAGTCCACATCATCGCGGCTCAGGCAGTAGGCGAGCGCGGCCTCGGCATCCGCGAAGCATCCCGGCCCGGACGGTGTCCCTTCGCTCTTGCCATAGCCCTGATAGTCGTAGATAAACACCTGGTACCCCATCTCCCACAGCATCTCCAGCCGCCCCCAGTAGCGGTTGATGTTCCCGAACTTGCCGTGCGAGTAGATGACCGTGGTCGGGGTCGCCGCAGTATCGGTTCCGTTGGGCAGCACGAAGAAGCCATAGATGGTCTTGCCCTGCGAGGTCAGAGTGACCGGTTGAATCAGCGTATCGGGTATCACGAAGCGCACCTGCCAGGTCGAATCCATGTCCACCGAGTTCAAGTAGGCACCGGTGACTCTCACCGGCTCGAACAGAAACGAGTCGAGCGAGAAACAGCCGAGCAGCAAGACCGACAGACAGAACAGGAGAGTTCGCCTATTCATACCAACCTCCGAAATGATAGTTTGCGCCGAGCACGAACCCGACCGCGCCGTGCCCGTTAATCGGCATTCGGAAGTCAATCACCCTGGGCTTGGTGACCTCAGTCGGCGCATACCACTTCGCCTCAGCCGCGAGCGAGAAGCGGCTGCCGATTCTGACCTCTTCACCGAATACCGGCGCCCAGGCAACTGCCGGCGCCTGGCTGAACTGGAACATCGCCTGAGCGCCGAGGTAAGTCAGGAACCGCTGCCCGGCAAGCCAGCTCAACGAAAGTGTGGCATGAGGATAAATCCGTTCTTCGCCGCCCGGCCTGATCATTGCTGTCAGCCCCAACGCCCCGCCCAACTCCGGGACCCAATCCCTCTGCCGGGTCAGCGTGCCGGTGAAACCGGCGTCCAGCCCGACCTCGCCCAGCGCGAGCAGGAGCAGGTGGCTGTTGCCGTAGACGCCGAATCGGTCGCTGATACCATGTCGGTACTGAACCATGGCATAGGGCAAAGGGATGTTCATTCCCGCGACGTTGGTGACCGGCCCGCCGCACGTCAGGGCCAGCGCGGACTCGCCCTTGTGCATGGCACGCACCGTAGAGAGCGTCCCGCAGCCTGAAACCAGCAGCACTGCTGCAAGCAGCATCGCCGGCACGACATTTCTGCATTTCACGATTCCTCCCGTCCGGGCACACTGCGCCCATCTTGCGCAACACCTCTTGCCGCCATTCTAGTCCTATTGCGGACACTGTCAAGACCGGATGTTTCGAGTCTTGACTTCTCGGCTTTTTCCGCTATCTTGCCTGAATGAAGAAGCTACTCGTTTTCATACTGTGTGCTTTTGCGTTCGGTGCGACTCGATGCAAGCGCAAGCCAACGCCGAAAGCCGAGGTCCCCGCGAAGTCGGACTCAGCGCTGGCCGCCGAGCGCGCAAAGGAACTGGAGTTCAGCTTTCCGGCCGAGGCGCTGGCACCGATGACCGAGTCCGAAATCCAGGCCTACGTTCGAACCCTGCCCCGCGTCGTCTCGGTCCTCAAGGCAGCGAACTTCAAGGCGCCGTACCTCGAAGGTTCACCGCGGCTGGTCTTTGCCGCCATCGGCCTGCTCGCCGACAGCATGAAGGCTACGCCGGGCTTCAGTGCCGCACTGGAGAACTCGGGAATGAAGTATGCCGTCTTCCGCGCGCGATTCACGCAGACGTGGGCCGCGGGCTACGCCGTGTCGCTTGATTCCTCGCTCGCCGCGTTCCGTGAACAGGGACGCGACACTCTGCCCGACGCGCCGACTGTGCTTGCGGTGTTTGAGCCCAGAATCCGGGCCTGTGCGCAGATCCCACCCGCGAACAAAGAGTTGGTCCGGAAGTACCGCGCAGCACTCGACCTGCTTCGGCGCGTGCTCTAGCGACATCAGAGGTTTCACCTCTGAGCCCGGTTCAGGCGGGCGGAATCTCGACCAGCGTAACGCCGCGCAGGAAACGCAGCAGACCCTCGATGTCCAGCGCGAGCAGGTGGTCATCAATCTGCATGTGCTCGGGTAGCAGCCTGAAGAATGCGCCTGACCCGAGCCGGTCCTCCAGCACGCTCAGTTGCCGGCTGATGACCTTGCGGATGTCGTTCAGCGCCGGCAGCGGAAAGTCGTGCTCGTGATTGCGCACCGGCCGTAGCTTCTCAGCCCATTTCAGTAGCCGTCCGCCGAGGTCCTCTGATTCCAGCCCGGTCTCCCCCAGCGCCGACACGAGCAATCCGCCGTATAACTCACCCAGGAAGTGATACAGGTGAACCTCGCCTCCCTCGCGGTAGTACGGAAACTCATCTTCCGCCAGCTTCGGAAACAGCTTCGCTTTCAGCCGCCGCGCGAAACCGTAGAAGTACCCGCCGGTCCCGGTCCCTTCAAAGACCTTCGCCGTGGCCTCGGACTTGCCGACGCACCGGACATAGACCCGCTTTTCTCTCTCCCTTCGCTCGACGACCTCCCATGTCCGGCCAGCCAGCACGAACCGGTTGAACAAGAAGAACACGCGGCCGATGCTCGCGCCGGAATCGCGGTCCATCACTTCAAAGTCGCCGAAGCTCTTCTCCTGGATATTCGAGTGAATCTTACCGAGTCTGACCTCACGTTCGAGCGCCGGGCCGACCTGGAAGATGCCGGGTCGTGCCTCGCAGATACTTCCCCGGATTGCCAGCTCCCGGAACGCCTCGCGGACGATGCCGGCTGACGCAATGGGCGCCAGCACCCTGGCCAGCGCGTCAAAGGTCGTGCCGATGCGCCGGCGCTGGTACAAATAGGAGATTGCCTGCTGGGGCAATACCGCCCGGCACGGCGTGTAGCGCTTCTCGAACAGCGCGCCTTTTCGTGCGCTCTCAAAGAACGTCTCAAACAGCAGCTTCTCCCACTCGTTCAGATAGATGCCGATGGTGAAGATATCCTGTCCCAGTCGCCGGTTGCCCCGGCCGATGCGCTGGAGCAGCGAGCTGATTGAAAAGGGTGGCCGGAACAGCACCACCGCGTCAATGTCCCCGATGTCAATCCCGAGTTCGAGCGTCGAGGTCGCGCACAGCACACCGCGTCGTTCGGCGTGCATCAGCCGCTCCGCGTTCTCTCGCTCGCGCCGGGTCAGGCTGGCGTGATGCGCCCAGACCTTGCCCGCAAACGGCGGGCGGTCCAGTGCCCGCGAGTGCATCTCGACGTAGCTACGGGCGTTAAAGAAGACCAGCACCTTCTTCAGCCCGCGCTCTTGCAGTTCGGCGTAGACCCTGCCGACGTAGCCGCCCTTCTCGGGCAGCAGCAGGTATTCAATCATCCGGCTCTCCGGCACCTGCACGACCCGCCCGTCCGGGAAGTAGCGGTCGCCGATGCCCCGGTCTTCGATTGTCGCCGAAAGCGCGTGGAACTTCAGACCCTTCTTCACCCGGCGGAGGCGTTCAAGCAGCACCCGCAACTGGTCGCCGCGCGGTGTGTTATCCAGCAGGTGAAGCTCGTCGAGGATGACCACCGACAGATGCTTGAACACGGCAGTGTGGCGGCAAAGCAGCGAGTCCAGCGACTCCGGCGTGGTAATCAGCAGGAACGGCAGCCGGCCCTCCTCGATGGTCGGGTGGTCGCCGGTCTTTCGCGCAATCGGCAGCTTCAAGTATTCCAGGGGTTCAGACAGGCGGCGGTACAGGTCATTCACCAGCGCCCGCGTGGGCGAGACATAGAGAATCGAGAGCCGCCCCGCCTCAGCCGGCAGCAGCCTCTCCGCTACCGGCGCAACCACCGCCTCGGTCTTGCCTGATGCCGAGGGCGAGATGACGACCACGTTTTCACCCTTGAGAACGGCGGGAATCGTCTCAAGCTGCACGCAGGTTAGGCGTCCGAACCGGCTGAAGAACGGCCGCCACGTACGGGCAAGAGCGCGCTTGATTTCGGCTTCAGTCATAAAGAAGTAGTGAGTAGCAGGTGGTAAGTAGACTGGCAGCAGTCAGGGCCGGCATCGGGGAATCCTCACCCTGTAGTCTGCAATCTGAAATCGGCCTTTGGTCTATGCGTGTTTGTAGTTCACTTGACGCCGGTTGATGCGGGTCAGGTCCATCGCCTCAACGCAGAACTTCAGGAAGAAGCGCAGGCCTTCCTGCCGGCGATTGAACGCGTGCTCCATCAGCCGCTTCTTCTCGACCTCGGGCAGCGCGAACCCGGGATGTGCCTGATGGTAGATCGCGACCAGCCGGTGAAACGCATCGAGCAGGGCCGAGTCGCGCAGCGGCTGGAGAACCAGCCGGTTACGGATGTAGTTGGTCATCTTCAGATAGGTGTAGTCGAACGGCTGCGGCGTAGTCGCAATCACGAGGTAGAGCTCTGCTTCCTGGTAGATATAGGGCGTCGTGCGCACCTTGTTGTGAATGAGCTTGTCGTCAATCGTCTTCAGTTCCGGGTCGTTGAGCGACGTGCGAATCAGTCCCTCGATGAAGTTCATGCCCCGGGCGAATGCGAGGATGTCCCAGAGATGCGTCACGGTCTCGGCCTCGTCAATCAGCAGCACCAGTCCCTTGAGCCCCAGTTCCCGGCACATCCAACTCAAGCCGCTGATAATGTAGCAGTAGAAGTCGCCGGCGGTTGAGAAGTCATACAACGCCGGTATCGCCTGTCCGCCGCGGACCCGGTACGGACTCCTGTACTGGACCGCATACTCCTTCGTACTCTCGCCCTCAATCATCTGCCAGAAAACTTCGCTTATCGGCTGGTGTTCCTTCACCCGGCGCAGCTTGTTCAGCACCGGCGAAAAGAAGACGTGGTCGTCCATGCCGAGCTTCACCGCCCGACGGAGCAGGTCGCGGAAGCCATACTCGGTCCGATTCTCCCCGTCACCCTCAATCCAGCGCAGGCTGTGGCAGAGTTCGCGGTATACCCGCTTGGGCCGGTTCGGCGCCACGTCATGCGGGTCAAACTCGACCCGGGCCGTGGCGAAGCCCAGGTTCAGGGCGCGGTGGTGAACGTACTCCAGCAGATGGGTCTTGCCGGTGCCGTAGTCGCCTTCGACCAGCAGCACGTCGCCTTTGCCCTTGTCCAGTCCATCCAGTCCCTGCTCGACCTTCTTGGCCTCGGTTTCGCGTCCGAAAAAGAAGTCCTCGACGTCCTGCAGCGGCACAATGCCCAGCCGAAACGCCTCGGTCATCCGGCGCGCCTGTAGCGAATCCAGCGGTTCTTCAAGCCGGGCCGTGAACATCACCCGCGGCGCCGGCACCCAGAGCTGAAGCCCGGTTCGAAACCGTACCAGCACCTCGGTGCTCTGCCAGCGCGTGTCGAGCACGACGCCCTCGCCGAAGACAGGATGCGTAACTACCCTTGGAGACATCGCGTCGGCTCACTCATCCGGTAGAATCTGGTTGTCCCAGACGCTCAGTTTCAAATGACAAAGCCCCAATGTCAAACAAACGAATCAAGTCCAGAATCTGAAACTCGCGCCGCAGTCGCAAAGCCGTCTGCCTTTGTCATTTGGATCCGGGACTTCGTTTGGCATTTGAGCTTTGGACCTTGAACTTCCCGTTTCGGGCTAGAATTCTTCCGCTTCGACTTCCTTCTTCTCCTCATCGCCCAGCCGGCGCGAGGTCACGCGCAGGATTCCCTCAGCGTCCTTGGCGGTGAACCCGGCTGCCGGATTGGCGCGCAGCCGGTGGAATGCTTCGATGGCCCCGACCACGAACAACCGGCGATAGCTGACATCGAACGCAAAGGCATTCAGGGCCAGGCTGCCGAGCAGGTCGAGCGCCTTCTGCGCTTCGCTCCGGGGCAGCTCGATGATGTAGGCGCTCTCAAACAGGTTCAGCAACTTCAGCCCGAGTGCACGCAGGAACTCCATTGGCTCCAGGTCCAGCTTCTCGAGGTCAATCTTGACGCCCACCGGATTCATCTCGGCAAAAGCACTCCGCAGTCGCTGCTTCAGGGCTTCGTAGACGCCACCGGTGCCGTCCAGCAACAGGTTCTCATCCGGCACCGCGTAGAAGAACATCGCGCCCGGCAGGCGGCTGCTGCCGCACTCATCCACGAGCTGGCGCAGATTATCCAGCGCCCGGCGCCGGTCCCGAGTCGAAGCAATGCTCATTCCGCGTTCAGCCTCATCGAAAAGCAGAATCAGACCTGAATAGCCAATGCTGTGAATCCACTGAATCAACGACCGGAGCATCCGGAACGCGGTCGTCTTGTCAATCCGTTCCGAAATCCGGTAGTAGGCCCGAATGTCCTGGCCGATTTCCTCGCCCTTCAGCCATTGCACAATACTGCCGAACGCGTCCTCGTCCTCCGCGACCAGCGCGTTGAACGCGGCCTTCACTGCATTCAGGAAGCTCGAACTCTCGGTCCCCTTGAGCGAAGCCACGTAGTCACGCAGATTCGACACCCCCGGCTGGTCGCCATCGGCCTCAGCTCCAGCTTCGATTCCGCCTTCTGCCCTCTGCCTTCTGCCTTCTGACTTCGCCTCGCCCCCTGCTCCCTGCCCCCTGACTTTGTGATACCAGTGCCTGAGCAGCGGCTCAATCCCCTTCTCCCAGGGCTTGGCCAGGTCTTCTTCCTTCATCGGCGGCGTCAGGTTCGAGACCACCTGGCGGTAGACCAGTTCCAGCCGGTCGAACGGACATTCAGTCGGGCTCAGCGTGGCGTAGGCAACCACGTAGTTGTTTCGGAACGCCAGGTTGCGCACCGAGTACAGGAAGTGAGTCTTGCCGCCGCCATAGTTGCCGACAACGAGCTTGAAACTCGACAGGTTGTACTTGAGTACACCCTGCAGGTACTCGCTCTCCAGCACCTTCAGGTAGTGGTCCAGGCCGACCGAGAACGTCTCGATGCCGAACTCGGGCGGAGTGCCGCTCGAGCCCAGCTTGCTCAGTATCGCCTTGGCGTAGCCGGAGTCGGTCATGACGCACCTGGCGTCGGCACGAAACTGAGATACGAGTAGTACGTGCCCGCGCCGGCTTCGCTGTCCGGCACCCAGATCGACTTGCCCTTCTCAGTTGTCGAATCAAAGGTCGCGACCGAAAGCTGCAGGTGCCGGTCGCCGATTGCCAGCCGGCCGCTCTGCTTCAATCGGAACAGGTCGTACCCGAACTGGATTCGCGAATACTCCTGGAAGTTCTCCCGACTCGGGTTCACGGCGAACTTCTTCGGCTGCCGCGCGAACGCCAGATGTCCCAGCAGTTCGACAAGGTAGACCCGGCTTGCCGGCATCAGGCTGAGCGCGCGCAGGCGGTCTTCGTAAGCTTCGCTCAGGACGCGCAGGAAGGCATCAGGTTTGAACTCGGCCTTCTTCAAGCGGGCATCGAATCCCGCAACGAACCGCGCAATCTCGGTCGCCGAGAGCGCAATCCGGGTCCGGATTCGTTCGATTCCCGGTCCCCAGGATACGCCCGCATTCCCCGCCTCAAAGTCAATGGCAATCTCGTAGAGTCCGGCCTTCAGCTTCGGGAACTGCCCCTGCAAGTCCATTCCCTGTTGTGCGAGCGATGCCTTCAACTCGTTGCCGAACCGATATCGAAACTCGTCCCTCATTTCCCGAACTCGCGCGACCTGTCGCTCGTACCATTCCTGAATGCGCGCACGATTGTCCGATGCCGACAGGTCGGCCAACAGCCTGCCGACCGCCTGCAGAGCCTTCTCCAGTTGATGCGCATTGCTCTCGCCGGCCTCGGCAAGGCGCTCGTAGTCCCGGATGCGCCTCACCAGCGGGCTGACCAGGCGCGCATCCTGCTTCATCCGCCCCAGTACTTCATCCATAATCGGATATTATAGACCTGACCTGAGGGAAGTCAACGCAGGATGCGCGCTGCCGACAGGCAGAGCGCAAGAGCCCTGGTCACGAGCGCACAAGTCGGAACGCCCGCGTTTCCGCACCTGCGCCGCGGCCCGGGACCTGAACTTCGAACTCGTTTCGGGTCTCGGGTCTAGGGTTTCGGGTTTAGGGTTTAAGGTTTGGGGGTCAGCGTCAAGGATTTCGGGTTCTGGACTACTGGATGAGCGCCGGCGGCTCCGGGCTGTCCGGCACGACCCGGGTAAACAGGGTCTCAATCCGCTGACGCAGTGCGCGCGGCGCCTGAACCAGCTCCAGGGCGGCCGCGGCCTGCTCCCAGGTGCAGCCGTACAATCGGAAGACCTCGGCGTCAACCAGCACTTGCAGGTCCGTCGACTTGCGGTCAAGCCGGTTGATGTCCGGCTCCGCGCAGGGAATCCGTTCGGCATTCAGCGCCCGGCCTATAGCCTGCATCGCCTGTCTCAGGAACGCCCCGGCCGCTTCGACCGACCCGTCCTCTCGTACCGGCAGGGCGGTTTCGGCCAGCAGGCGGTCAATCGGCAGGAGGCGGCGCCGGCCGTCCGCTACCGCGGCCACACCCTGTGCAACGAAGAAGGCCAGCTCGGCATCCTTGAATTCCATTTCCGCCAGCATCAGGTCGTCGCCGGTCTCGGTTCGTCCGTACAGCCGGCAGAGCTCGGTTCCCTCCTCCTGCCGGCAGTGCAGCGAATAGAACTTCCGCGTGCGCCGCGCCAGGGACGCCGCGCCCGGCATCATCCGTTTCACCCAGACATCGCCCGACGGAAACGGACGGCCTGAGAGCGCACGTCCGAGCGAACCGACCTCGCAGCCCGCATTGCGCATCGTCTCCAGCCAGGTATCGACAATCAGGTTTCGTGCCTGGCGCGCGTGTACCAGCCGCGCGACGTTCCCTTCCACGAAGCGCTTCAGCTTCCGCTCCGCCGCGTTCCCGGGCACCATCATCGGCAGCGCCGCGAGCTGTGCCGCCTCCAGTCGCTTCGGTCGGCTGCCCGCGCTCAGGCCGTTCTGGCGCAGAAACAGAGCGTTAAGCAGAGACGAGTTGAGGATGCCGGCCAGGTAGGGAATCGAGAGCTCGGAGCGAAACGCCACCGAGAACAGCGAATCGCCGAGATAGGTCCCGTCTTCGTCACTTGCGACATTCAGCGATGGCGCCAGCCCGCAGAACACCAGCTTGGGCCGGGCGAACTGCTCCTTGCGCTCGCGGGAGAAGAGGTCGCTGTCAACGTAGGCATCGCAGCGGTCGGCAACATAGCGTCGCACGCGGGCCGCCGGGGTGAAGCGGGCGAACCGCCGGCCTTTGCGCACACCGGAGGGCAATTCGGCCCGGCTGAGCAGCGCGTGCTTCTGCTTCTCATCGAAATGCTCAAGCGCCCGGGCTACCGAGACCACGTCGCCGAACTTCGGCAGGGCGCTGAGCCGCTCCGAGACTTCGGTGATTACCGGCACAGGCCTAACTCCGCCAACTGCACCGCTCGCGCTCGAGCAGGCGGAAGGTCTCGTCCGACACCGGGGTCGGGTAGTCGCCGCTGAAACAGGCAGTGCAGAACCGGCGTTCATGATGCTCGCCCTGCACCGAGGAAATCAGGCCTTTGTAGCTCTGATAGACCAGCTTGTCGGCGCCGATAGTCCGGGCAATCTGGGCCACTGAATGCTCGCGCGCCACGAACTCGCCGCGCGTCATCATGTCAATCCCGTAAACGCAGGGATAGCGCAGCGGCGGCGAAGTGACCGCGAAGTAGACCTCGCGCGCGCCCGCGTTTCGCACCAGCGAAACAATCTCCCGCGAGGTCGTGCCGCGCACGATACTGTCATCCACCAGCAGTACTTTGCGGCCCTGGATGACGCTCCGCACCGGGTTCAACTTCTGGCGAACTGAAAGGCTGCGGTTGGTCTGGCGCGACATGATGAATGTCCGGGCGATGTAGCGGTTCTTGATCAGACCTTCCAGCAGTTCCACGTTCAGTGCCTTGGCCAGCGCCACGCCCGCGGCGCGGCCGGTCTCGGGCACGGCTACTACCACGTCCGGCCGGATGCGCGCGGCCCGGCAGTCCTCAGCCAGCCGCTCGCCCAGTCGCCGGCGCGCGTCATAGACTCCGATGCCGTCGATCACTGAATCCGGTCGCGCAAAGTAGACGTACTCAAAGATACAGGCGCGCTGAACCTCCTGCTTCAGAATCCGGGTATGCACCCGCTGTTGCGAGTCAACAAACACGACTTCGCCCGGGCGCACGTCGCGCACGACTTCGTACTCCAGCAGGTCAAACGCCACGCTCTCGGAGGCAAAGGCATAGGAGTCCGGCGCGCCGGAGGCCTTGCTCCCGCGCTTCCTCTTCCCCTTCCTC
>Ga0233425_10003929_pt1 | contig 25889 bp, 25 predicted proteins | sample Watercolumn_Towu_2_FD_181712 | JGI IMG/M metagenome (GOLD analysis project Ga0233425, IMG submission 181712) | Freshwater microbial communities from Lake Towuti, South Sulawesi, Indonesia - Watercolumn_Towuti2014_140_MG | ecosystem: Environmental > Aquatic > Freshwater > Lake | place... | reverse complement strand
AACCGCTGTATTGAGTGAACAATTGGAGATCGCCCGCAATTTGCCCTATGATAGCGTGGGAATTTTAAATGGCGTTCCCGCTGGTGTATTGTTGCACACACAGACCATTGTCCGCGATGGTGCTACTTTTACCGTCTTGACCACCGTGCGCAATATTGACGATGTCTATGATGGCACCTTGGGTGGTACGCCCAATGACACTGCCCCAGCTGATTATAAGCACGTAGAAGTCTCGGCGATTTGTAATAATTGTTTACAGCAGACTCCGACCACTTTGAGTACGATTGTTTCTCCTAAAAATTTGGAGGGGGCGAGCCAAAATGGCGCGTTATTTATTCATGTATTTGATGCCAACGGTTTGCCTATATCTCAGGCTAATGTCCATATCATCAACTCAGCGGTAGTACCTAATATTATTATTGATGATGTTACTGATAATAATGGTGATTTGAAAATAATTGATGCTCCAACAGGCACTTTAAGTTATCACCTTACTGTCAGCAAAAGTGGATATTCTAGCGACAGCACAGTTACTTCATCTGCTTCCAACCCCAACCCCTTAAAACCACCAGCCAATGTGGTGAGTCAAACTATTACGGAGATTAGTTTTAGTATTGATAAAGTGAGTAATTTAGTCGTTTCCTCGGTAAATCAAGCTTGTGATAGTGTGACTGGTCCAACTGTTAATTTGCGTGGGAACAAAATTATCGGAGTCAATCCTGATGTCTACAAAACCAGCAAAAATTTTTCTCTGTCTTCTGGTAGTTATAATCTGGATAATTTAGAATGGGATACTTATCATATTAGCGTATCGGGTACGGCCTATGATTTGGCTGGTTCAGTGCCAATGTTGCCTCTAAAATTGAATCCCAATGTTAATCAAAGTTTATCTTTAATCTTAAAAAATCACACCACTAATTCATTGTTGGTCAAAGTAAAGGATGCTGGCACCGGTTTGCCGCTGTCGGATGCGGTCGTGCGTTTATATAATGGTGGTTTTGATGACAGTGTGCAGACTGATTTGGGTTATATGCGCCAGACTGACTGGTCTAATGGCGGCGGCCAGGTGAATTTTTTGGATGAGACTAAATATTTTTCCGATGATGGCAATTTAGAAAATAGTTTTCCCGCCGGAGATTTAAAATTGAAAAAAACCGGCAATACTTATGCGCTTAGCGGGCAATTGGAATCTTCTACCTTTGATTTGGGAGGTAATGTGACTCTACGCAACCTCATTTCCGAGCCCATTTCTCAATCACCCCAAAGTGGGACCAATCCAATTAGGTTTCAATTAGCGGCGACCAGTACACTCAATGCGATTTATTGGAATTTTGTCGGACCAGATGGCACCGCTAATTCTTATTATACTTCCACCAACACCCTCATCTCTTCTGATTTGTCTAATAAGCGCTATTTGCGTTACAAGGTATTTTTGTCTACCGCTGATAATCGCTATACTCCACAACTCTCTGAAATTGATATTACCTATACCAACAGCTGTACTCCACCGGGGCAGGTATCTTGGGCAGGGTTATCGGCAGGAACCTATACTTTGGATGTGTCGCATAGCGGTTATTCTACCAACAGTGGTGTGATTGATATTAGCGGTAATAATGAAATTGAAGTCAATTTATCACCTCTATGATTATTTTAAAAAAGTTAGATAATGCCGGTGTGACCATGCTTGAGATGCTGGTAGTAATTGGGTTGTTTATTTTGTTTGTTGGTGCAATTACCGCCCTGATGATCTGGGGTAATCATGGCAAAGATGTTGTTTTTGAACAGCTTTCCAAACAAAATGATGGTCGTAATGCTACTCAGAATTTTTTAAATGACTTGCGTCGTGCCAGTTATTCTAGTATTGGCGCCTATCCAATTGAGAAAGCAGATGCTAATGAAATAATTTTTTATTCCAATGTTGATACCGACAGCTGGAAAGAGCGAGTACGTTATTTTATTTCCGGTACGACTCTGCGGCGCGGTCTTATTAAACCCAGCGGCACACCGCTTAGCTATAATTCTGCCGACGAAGCGGCGACTGATGTGGCTCATGATTTAAATAACACAACGACCGTTTTTTATTATTATGATCAGAACTATGATAGTAGCAGTAATACTTCGAGTATGGATTTTCCAGTAGATATTACCAAAATTAGGATGGTTGGTATTAAATTGTGGCTTGATTTAAGACCTAATGTTTCTCCCGCCCCACTCTATATTGAAGGTAAGACGGAGATAAGAAACTTAAAAACCAATTAGATGAAAAATATTTTTTGTCAAAAATTAAATTATCAAGGCAACATTCTGATGTTTGTGATGGTTTTTGGGGCGATTGCTTTTAGCCTCATTGTCGTCGGAGTGGCGGGCTATGCCATCTCAGAAAATAGTGCCTCAAATTATAAAAATAATCGGGAGATGGCTTTTCAGATTGCGGAAGCTGGGATTAATTATTATCGTTGGCATTTAGCTCACAATAAAACCGACTATCAAGATGGTACCAATCAGGCTGGGCCATATGTGCATATCTATCAAGATAAAGATGGCCAAGCCATTGGCAAGTTTTCTTTAAATATCACTCCGCCTAGCAGTGGTTCAACGGTAGTTTTAATTGAGTCCACCGGTTGGCTTGATTCTCAACCAAATAGTAAGCGCACTCTGCGCGCGCGGGTTGGTTTTCCAGCGTTGACCGACTACGCTTTTTTGACCAATGGTGATGTCTGGATCGGAAATGATGAAACAATTAGCGGCAAATTTCATGCCAATGGCGGGATTCGTTTTGATGGTACTGGTAACGCGCCGATAACTAGCGCGGTGCCTACTTATTTATGTAAGGCCTATCATGGTTGTGGTAATCAGACCAAGCCAGGAATTTGGGGTCAGGGCGGTCCGACCACTTATTGGAAATTTCCCGTGCCAGCCCAGGATTTTTCGGCAGTGACAGCTAATTTGGCGCAAATTAAAACCGGCGCGCAACAAAGTGGAGGCATTTATTTATCATCTTCTGGGAAGCAAGGCTGGAGACTACAATTTTTAAGCGACGGTACATTGAAGGCTTATAAAGTAAACACTACTAATTGTTATAAAGCCAAAGATGTCAATAGTAATAATTATTTTTGGCCATGTATTGATATCGCCACTCTGGGGGCGGCTACGACCTATAATATGCCAACTAGTGGCTATATTTATGTAGAAGACAATGTCTGGGTAGATGGGACCGTGCACGGGCGGGCAACTATCGGTACGGTGGCGGGGAAAAGTATTATTATCAACGGTAATTTGTTATATAGCGCCAAAGATGGCAGTGACGTGCTTGGGTTGATTGCCGAGCAAAATGTTTTGATACCACATAATTCACCCAATATTTTGGAAGTGGATGCGGCTCTGCTCGCACAAAATGGCGCGGCCAAGCGTTATTATTATCCAGGAGATATGAAGGATAGTCTGATAATCTATGGTTCAGTAATTTCTAATGGACTCTGGACTTGGAGCTGGGTGTCGGGGGGCGGAGCAGTGGTCTCTGGATATCGCACTACCAATTCTACCTATGATGCCAATTTGACTTATGGTCCACCGCCTGGTTTTCCGGTCGGATCGGAGTATAATCTTATTAGTTGGGAGGAAATGGAATAAATTTGTCAAAAAGGCCTAGTTTTGTTATAATTTTTTTTAAATTGATTACCATTTATAAAACATAAATTATGTCACAAAAAATTCGCAAATTAGTGATTCCGGTAGCTGGTCTCGGTACTAGATTTTTACCCGCTACCAAAGCCCAGCCCAAAGAGATGTTGCCGGTAGTGGATAAACCCATCATCCAGTATGTAGTAGAGGATGCAGTGCGTGCAGGGATTACCGATATTATTTTAGTGACCGGTCCTAGCAAACGGGCGGTGGAGGATCATTTTAGCCCTAATTATGAGTTGATCAACTGGCTCAAAAAGCAAAAGAAAAATGATTTGGCCGAAGAGGTGAAAAAGATTGCCGATATGGCCAACTTTATTTTTATTCGCCAGAAAGGTCCGTATGGCAACGGTACACCGGTGTTGTGTGCCAAAGATATTATTGGCGACGAACCATTTGCGGTGATGTGGGGGGATGAATTTTTTTACACTCCCAAAAAATCTCAACTTCAACAATTGGTGGAAGTGTATGAGAAATATGGCGATCCAGTGGTCACGACTTGTAAAGTAAGCGCGGAAGATACTAAAAAATATGGCATTATTGATGCTTTGGAAGTTGAAAAAGGGATTTATAAAGTGAAAGGAATTGTAGAAAAACCCGGACCTGAAAAAGCACCATCACATTTGGCGATGTTGGGCGGATTTATTTTGACACCGGATATATTTGAGGCTTTGGAAAAGACAAAGCTTGGCAAAGATGGTGAATTATGGCTGGCTGATGCTCATGCCAAAGTTTTAAAAAAGCGTCCTTACTATGCTTGTTTGGTAGATGGCACCTATCATGATACTGGTTCCAAACTTGGTTATCTTCGCGCTAATGTGGAATTTGCTTTGCGCGACCCCAAATTAAAAGATGATTTTAGGAAATATTTGAAGAGTGTGGTATAATAAAGTGCGTAATTTTCGCACTATGAAATTATCCAGAATATTTTCTTTTTTGCTGATAGTGGCGGCATTAGTGACCGCTGGTTTTGGTTGTAAAGGGCTATCTACCGCACAACAACAGGCAATTGCTCCCTTAACTTTGGAGTATTGGACAGTATTTGATGATGTTGATGCTTTGCAAAAGGAAATTAACACTTTTCGTGCCAACCATCCTTATATAACCGTGAATGTTCGCCAGCTCAGAGCCGAAGAATTGTATCCTCGTCTAGTGGAAGCGCTATCTGAGGATCATGGTCCGGATATTATTTCTGTACAAAATCGCCGTCTGGGTGAGTTTATTAGCAAATTGGCACCGATGCCATCTACTGTGTTGGATACCACTGAAGTAATTGAGAAAGGACAGTTTAGTAGTAATGTGATAGTGAATTCTCAGACTGTGCCCACTGTCAGTTTGGCGCAATTGGACTCGGAATATATCAAGACCGTTGGCAGTGATGTGGTACGCGGTGGTCAGATTTTTGGTTTGCCGCTATCGATAGATATGATGGCCGTTTTTTATAACAAAGATCTTCTTGATCGATCTGGGGTAGCTCAACCGCCGACCGATTGGACATCTTTTCAAGAGGCGGTTAAAAAAATTACCAAGTATGATAAACGAACAGGCAAATTGATGCAATATGGCACCGCTTTTGGTACTGGCACTAACATCAGCGGCAGTGATGATTTACTCTATGTATTATTTAAACAAAGCGGCCTAGATTTTGTAGACAGAAATGGCCAGGCAGTATTTAATCGTCTTGGTCAACGTACGGTGGATGTGTTGAATTTTTATACTGATTTTGCCAATCCTTCCCGTGATACTTATAGCTGGTCAGAGGATGCTGGTGATGCTTTTGAAAATTTTGTTGCTGGCCGAGTGGGATTTTTCTTTGGTTATAGTTATCATTTACCACTAATCAATGCTCGCGCCCCGCAGATGGAAGTGCGGATTTTGCCGTTATTTCAATTAAATAGTGATAGTCCGGTCAATGTGGCTAATTATTGGATCCAATCAGTAACTGCTAAATCTAAACATCAAAATGAAGCTTGGTTGCTGGTAAATTTTCTCACTCATTCCAAGGCTACCAAAGATTATCTTAATCAGACCAACCGGCCGACGGCTTTGCGCGCCTATATTGCCGATCAGAAAAATAAGCCGGAATTAGCCCCATTTATTGATCAGATTTTGATTGCGCAAAATTGGTATAAGGGTAGAGACTATATGGCAGCGCTAAAAGCGGTGCAGGATATGATTAGTCAGTGGCTATCTCCGATCCCAGAAAATTCACGTCAGCAGGAATGGCAAGCCAATATTTTAAATCAGACTGCTGCTAAGATAAACCAAACTTTTTAATATGCTTTCGGTGCGCGCGAAAAAAATTTTATCTTTCATTATCAGTTTGGGGCTGGTGTTGTCAGTCGTTGGTAGCCAAGTAAAAGCCGCTCCGAAAGCCGATTGTGAATGTTTTACTGACTTAGACCAGTTGAGTCCGATTCAAGTTTATAAAAATCAGTCAAAAGTCTCTACTGCCAAATGTATTGCCGCCGCTACTGACAAGTGTACGCCGGGAGATCAAAGTGGGGCTTTTGTAAAAGGGGCGCTTTATCCTGATTGCATTCGCCGTCTAGACAATCCCACAAACAGTGATGGGATGGGCAAAGACAGTGAAGAGCGTTGTAAAAATTTTGCCGCTGATTGGGCGAAAAAGAGAGACCAAATGATCGCCAACGGTAAAAAAGATGTTGACAGCGCTGCCACCGAATCTAGCGGCGGAGTGAGCACTCTAACCGGTTGGATAAATAAATGCGGCAAAGCCAATATGGATAGTAGTTGCAAAGATATTACCATCTTTGTGAAACTGGCATTAGATATTATCAATTATCTATTTGCCATTGTTGGCGGTCTGGCTTTGGGGGTATTTGTTTATGGTGGATTTGTGTTAATCTTGTCGCGCGGCAATCCGGATAAAGTTCAGCAAGGCACCGGAGCAATGCTTAATGCCGTAATTGGGATAGTTGTGGCTTTCAGCGGCTATGTATTAGTGAGTTTTTTGGGGGAAGCCATTGGGATAAAAAGTACCTTTCAGTTGAAATAGTTTATATGAAAATAAAAATATTTTTGTTAATTTTATTAGCCTTTTTCTTATTTCCTGGCAAGTCTATTGCCGCCCAGTGGAAACCAGCCTATGATGGCGGCTGGTTTTGCAGAGACAAAACTACTCAAAGTGCACAAGCTTGGGCGGATTTTGCTCCTAGTTTTCCGATTGCGCCATCATGTGTGGATTATTTAAGTGCCAATCAAAGCAATTTTGTTTTTTTCTGTGTAAATGTTAGTGCAAAAATTTATACTTGTGACCAAAACTATCAGAAAGGATGCGTGGCAATGCAAAATAGCGCCAGTTGTAAGAGCTTCGCTCAATCATACGGCTTAAAACCCTACGTTGATCCAGCGGTTAAGGCGGCGGAGCAAAAAGCAACCGAGGAAAAACAAGCGGCCGAAGCGGAGGCTAAAAAACAGGCCGCGGCCATTCAGGCCGATAAACAAGCGGCTAGTAGTATGGTGTGTGATTGTAGCAAGACCCCAGGGATGGTATGTCGTGATGATTTTACTTCTACCATTGAAGCACAGGAATATTGTCAAAGCTGTGGGATAGAGATGCCAAAAAGTGGTGAATGCGCATTAGGGACAAAAGAGATTGGTCCATTTTTTTGTTCTTGTGGCACAGGAGATAAACAACAATGTACTACTTATGATAACTATGCCGAATTAACCACTCAGTGTCCTAAGACGTGTGCAGTGGGTAATGGACCGTGCGCGACGGTTGACACGGGGCTGACCGGGTTACAGAGTCAAGCGAGTAAAGTTTTAAACAAGGCTGGTTTTTTTACTGGCACCACCGGCTTTAAACAGCTGATTGCCAAGATAATTGATTTCCTCATTTGGCCAATCGGGATGTTTGCGATGATTTTTTATTTGTGGAGTGGATTCTTGTGGATGAGCGGCGAGAGCGAAAAAATTGAGAAAGCCAAGACGACTATCGCCTGGACCACGATTGGCATAGTGGCTACACTTTCTAGTTATTTGATCGTGCAATTTGTGTTTAAAGCTTTACAATAAAAATTTATGAACAAATTGAAACTAACTTTATTTCTAATATTATTGATTTCTGTCTTTCCCTCTGAGATAGCCAAGGCTGGCCCTACCTCTACTCCGACATCCACACCCACCTCAAGCGCATCCGCCGGTCCCACCATCCCACCCAAAGAGGTAGGGGTAGTAAAATTAGAAAATCCACTTATAATTAGTACTGATATTAAAGTAATAATCGGTCGTCTAATTAAAACCGCTTTGCAGATACTAGGCTCTTTGGCGTTATTGATGGTCTTTTTTGGAGCGAGTGGATGGATCACATCTGGTGGAAATCCAGAAAAGATAGAAGCGGGGCAAAAGACGATAATTTGGGCAGTTTTAGGGGTTATTTTGACGCTCTCTAGCTACATCATATTAAGCGGGATATTTAAGCTATTTTAGATGATGATGAATTGTGTTATAATATCTAATATGAAAAAGAATATTGGAAAGGAGGTGAAGATATGAAAAAGATTTTAGCTACTATTTTATCAATCAGCGCCGTAGCGGCCATGGCTTTTGCTTTTGTAGGCAATGTGAATGCCGCCAGCTCTACCGGTTCTATTACATCCAATGATTTGGGATTGTCATACGGAGCATCCATTGGTCTAGGTAGTACTGATGTCCGTTCTACGATTGCGGCCATTATCAAGGTGGCCATGGGCTTGCTTGGTATCGTCGCGGTAGTGATAGTTTTGATTGGTGGTTTTAAATGGATGACTGCCGGCGGTAATGAAGATCAGGTTGGTGAAGCCAAAAAATGGATCTTCTCCGGGGTGATTGGTTTGGCCATTATCTTGTCAGCTTATGCTTTGGCCTCGTTTGTAATCAATCAATTAATTTACGCCACTACTGGAACAAATCCAGCGCCGTAATTTTAGAGAAAAGATGGCGCGCTGTTTTACCGGTAAATTTCCTAGGAAAGCGGCGCGCCTTCTCTAAAAATTATTGAATAGAGAAAGGACAGTATTCTTTCTTTGAGCAATAATATGAGCAAGAGACAAATTCTATTAGGAATAATTTTGTTGAGCGCAGTTTTTTTATTAATTGTAGGTGCCCAAGTTTTGGCGGCGGGGGATTATGGTTTGTCTGATACGGCCAAATTAAGCACTTTGCCAAAAACCATTGGCGGTCAAAGCGACTTAGTCGGAGTGGCCGGGGTATTGGTCAAAACCCTGCTATCTTTGGTGGGTATTTTCTTTTTGGCCATGATGATTTATGCCGGAGTAGTGTGGATGAAGGCCATGGGCCGAGGTGAAGATGTGGAGCGGGCCAAAGAGATAATTCAAGCGGCAATAATTGGACTGATAATCGTTTCTGCTTCTTATGCGATTGCCAATTTTGTATTTAGTAGTTTAGGAGCTGGTGCTGGTGGTGGAGGGGGTGGGAGTACCCATACCGATGGACAATCTTGCAGTACTGAGACTATCAAAACCGGAAAATGGAATTGTGGAGCAGGTACTAAAAAAGGAGCCACCTGCGATACTGGAGAATGTCAATCCCCATGTAGATATAATCATGCCGACGGAGAATGTATTAAAAAAGATTCTTGCGCGGCCCCCAAGACTACTGCCGCCGGGCTCTGTCCAGACGACCCCGGTGATGTATTATGTTGTTTTACACCATAAATAAATTTATATGAGAAAAATAAGTGGTATTATTTTGTCAGCCGTGGTTTTGTTGGCGCTTCCTATGTCAGTTTCGGCCCAATTTGGCGCCGCTGTGCAAAAGTTGGACCAAGTGGCAGGCAGTGGCGGAGCGGGTTTACAGGGCAGTTTTGAGACTTCGGTAAGTACCATAATCAAAGGTGCTCTTTCTCTGGTAGGTACGATATTTTTAATTTTATCGGTATATGCTGGTATCCTTTGGATGACCGCTTCGGGCAATGAAGAAAAAGTTACCAAGGCCAAAGAAATAGTCACTCAGGCGATAATTGGTCTGGCAATAACTTTGGCGGCTTATGCGATTACCGCCTTCGTAACCGGTAAGTTAAATGCGGCGCCAAATACACCGCCATCAACTTCTACCACTACTAAAGGATAAAATATGAAAATATTTTTGGTTTCAATGTTTTCTTTTTTAGCACTACTGCCAGTGGTAGTTTTGGCAGTACCCAATATTGGTTTGCAGAGTGCTGAAAATATCGCCGTGGGAGCGGGTTATGAAAAGGCCACAGAGCTAACTTTATCACAAACTATTGGGCGATATATCAAGGTGGCTCTATCAATGGTCGGGACAATATTTTTGGTTCTCACGGTCTACGCTGGATTCCTTTGGATGACCGCTTCTGGCAATGAAGAAAAAGTAACCGAAGCCAAGAGCATAATAACCAGAGCTTCACTAGGTTTGTTAATTACCTTGTCTGCTTTTGCTATTACTGCCTTTGTATTGGCGGCCGTCGGCGCTACTCAGAGTACTAGCTCAACTGTGGGTGGAGCACTACAGCCACAGGGTTGTCAGGAGGGGTACTTCTCTTGTTGGTGGCAAGGATTTAAAAAACAAGCTAGTCAACCTTGGTAAATATATGCTAAAAAAGATTTTGTTATTTACTCTGATTTTATCTGCTGTCTTTTTTTCAGCGGAGGCAGTCAAAGCTCAGGCCGGTTTTAGTGAAGATATTAGTGCGCAATTGGGCGCCGCCGCCGGCAAGCAAGGAGCTGGTTTTGCCGCTCCCCAGGATCCAAGATTGATTGTGGCCAATACTATTAAAATAATTTTAGGGTTTATCGGCACGATATTTTTGGTTCTCACTTTATATGCCGGTTTTAAATGGATGACCGCCGCTGGCAATGAAGACGAAGTAACTCAGGCCAAGACATTATTAAATCAAGCAGTGATTGGATTGATTGTGATTTTAATGGCTTATAGCATTACTATTTTAGCGGTGAGAATTGCGTTGGGAGAAGGCATGGTGTCAGGCGGTGGCTGGTGGATTCAACAACCGCCATTGCAAAATCAATCGGGTGTTTATTAAAAAATATCCTCGCTTAATGCGGGGATATTTTTTTTAATATTGAATCAAGGATTAATTTACTGGCCTGGCGATGAAAGTCCGTTGGCGGAGGGGGTAAATTTTTTAGACTCTCTTTGATAGAATTCCAATTATAATCAGTAATATGATAAGCCGAGTTAAGACTTAAAATATAATCTAGATTGGCCTGTTCTTGGCCAGGGATGGGATTGAGCAAGCCTAGTGGTTTGCCTAGCGACAAACATTCACTTATCGTTAGACCGCCTGGTTTAGATATTACCCAATCAGCTAATTTAATGAAACAGCTGACATCTTTTTGCCAAGCAAAGGTTTTTAAGCGATCATTTTGGATGGCTAACTCTTGCAAGTTTTTTAACAATTCTTTATTTTTTCCAGCGATAGCCAGGATGGTAATACTTGGATCTTTTAAAATATTTTTTATCAGAGTTAGAATTTTTATTTTGCCACTGCCACTGGGAAGGATGGTAACTACTTTTTGATTTTTGTCTATATTCAATTTTTGTTTTTCTGACGTCAGGTTAATCGGATTAAAAAATACAGGATCAATTGGTATGCCGGTGATCTCTATCTGAGTTTTTGATAAACCAAACTCAGTTAAAAGTTTCTGGGTGTTTTGATTGGCGACAAAATAGTGGTGTTCTTTGCCGGCAAACCAAAGACGATGAGCAGTAAAGTCAGTAACAATAATAAATGATGGAATCGATAAATTTAGATTATTAAAGAGGTCTGCCGGCGTAAAGTGGGTAAAAATTATGACCCAGGGTTTCAATTCATCAATAAATTTTTTAAATTTTTGCGAATTTACTTGCCGATTGAGACGGGTAGCTTTGCTGATTATTTTGGCGGCAATAGTGTTGTCGGCGGCTTTATAGGAAAGCTGGTAAAGAATGGGTAGATAGTTAATTAAGAATTGGTAAGAATCAAAGAAAACTTTTCTAGAAATTTGATCAATAAAATCCAAAAAATCAACATGGACAGCCGCCATATTTGGATAAGATTGTTCAATTTCTTTTTTTAAAGCCTCGGCCGCCTTGGTATGGCCGTTGCCAACAGAGACGGATACGATCAAAACCTTTTGCATAGTGAAGGTTTTAAAGGAAATCCACATTGGGGTGGCTAGAGGGAATCGAACCCTCGCTAGCGGTACCACAAACCGCAGTTCTGCCATTAAACTATAGCCACCCCATTAAGGACTTCCGCTTATTTATATCACAAATTTGATTTATTTTCAATACTTTGTGACCCCGCTAGGAATCGAACCTAGATCCAGAGCTTAGAAGGCTCTTGTTCTATCCATTGAACTACGGGGTCAAAGTAACGACATAGTATCTTATTTTTACACAAAAATCAAGATATGTTATAATAAAAGAAAATTTTTGTATGTCTTTTTTTAAAAAAATATTTGTTTCTGTGGCAATTACAGTGTTATTTTTTTCCGTTTTTGAAGTCAGCACCGCTCTGGCGGCTAATTATCAGCTCTCTAAATTTGCGACTGTCTCAGGATTTGATACCTCAGGATCAAAAAGCACCCTGGAAGGACTTTCTCAGACCATAATCAAAGGAATTTTATCGGCCTTGGGAATAGTATTTTTGGCCTTTGCCCTCTATGCCGGCATTCGTTGGATGACTGCCCAAGGCAATGAAGAGCACGTCACTAAGGCCAAAGATACTTTGGAATCCGCCATAATCGGGATAGTAATAGTGGCCATTTCCTATGCTATCACCACATTGGTGTTTAATTTGCTTCAAAATAAACCGTCTGGTCCGTCGCCAGCGGAAACGCTCGCTAAAAGCTGTACCAAAAATTCAGATTGCGCCAGTGGTGAAAATTGCGATGTCACGACTGCAAAGTGTGTAAGCAACGCTCCTTGCTCTGACCCAATCAATCAGTGTGGCGGTGCTTGCGCGGTAAAATGTAATGTTGGGTCAACTTGCACCGTATTGTCCGATTGTATTAGTAATAATTGCGTCGGTGGCAAATGCGTCCAGGCAGTGGACTGTTCTCAGTTTAAAACACCAGAAACCTGCATCCAAAACATTACTTGTGATTGGACAATACAAGAAGCGGGCGGTATAGAAGGTTGTTATGTGAAACCTTGACACTTTTTGTAGTTTTTGCTATATTAAAACCTGTTAAATATTCCCTTTATGGGGTCCGGACTGTCCAAGACATGCCTTGAATTAGCCCGGTAATTATTATGCATGTATGTTAGATTTAAAGAAAAAACAGGCTTTAATTAAGAAATTCCAGACTCATGCCGGGGATACTGGTAGCAGTGAGGTGCAAATCGCTATTTTGACCGCTGAAATCGATGAATTAATTGGTCATTTGAAGAGCCACCCCAAAGATCACTCCTCCCGCCGCGGTTTGTTGCGAAAAGTTAGTGCTCGTCGCCGTTTAATGCGTTATTTGAAAAAAGAAAATGCCGCTAGCTACGAAAATCTAGTCAAGAAATTAAAGATTAAAGCTCCCCGTTCCATTACTAAAGCTGGGGCCACCGCTACGGAAGTAGATGAAATGGAAATGGAAGCGGAATTAATGGATAAAGGAGATGAAAACAACGATTAAAAAAATCCATCCTTTAAAACACCCCGACCAGCGCGTTGGGGTGTTTATTGATGTTCAAAACATGTATTATAGTGCCAAGAATCTTTTTCATGCGAAAGTAAATTTTGGCAATATTGTAAAGGAGGCCACCGCGGGGCGCAAACTGATTCGCGCTATTGCTTATGTAGTCAGCACCGAAGGCAAGGAAGAGCAGCCGTTTTTTGATGCCCTCTATAATTTGGGCATTGAAACCAAAGAACGACCATTACAAATTTTTTATGGTGGTGAAAAGAAAGCGGACTGGGATGTGGGCATCACGGTAGACGCTATTCGTCTATCGCCGAGTTTAGATACGATTGTCTTGGTCAGTGGCGACGGCGACTATCTGCCGTTGGTAGAATATTTGCAAAATCAAGGCAAGCAGGTAGAGGTCCTGGCTTTTGGCAACACTTCCTCCGCTCGTTTGCGCGAAGAAGCCGACCATTTTATAGATTTGGGCGGTGAAGAAAAAGGTAAATTTTTGATTTTTGATCGCAATTACAAATTTAAAAAATAATTTTAATTTATATAGAAGTTGGTTTAAGGACACACAGACCATTTCTGGTCTCTAGCTCTTAAATCAGCTTCGGAAAGGACATAAATATGTCAGTAAAAAAATGGTCAATGCAATGGGGTGATCGCACCTTATCTATTGAGGTTGGAAAATTATCTCTCCAAGCTAACGCCTCTTGTTTGGTGCAATATGGTGAAACCGTCATCTTGGCGACTGCTACCATGAGTAAAAAGACGCGTGACGGGATAGATTTTTTTCCACTAATGGTAAATTTTGAAGAAAAAATGTATGCTGCCGGTAAGATCAAAGGCAGTCGTTTTATCAAACGCGAAGGCCGCCCCAGCGAAGAGGCGATTTTATCCGGCCGTTTGGTAGATAGAGCTATTCGTCCGCTATTTGATGATCGGATGCGCAACGATACCCAGGTGATTTTGACCGCTCTGTCTTATGATGGGGAAAATGATTCTCAAATTACCGCTCTGGTAGCGGCATGTACTGTATTATCTATTTCTAACATTCCTTGGAAGGGAAACATTGCTGGCGCTCGCATTGGTCGTGTCGGTGGTGTTTGGAAATTAAACCCCACCTTAAAAGAGCGCGAAGCCAGTGACACCGATATTGTGGTTGCTGGTAATAAAGATGGAGTTATAATGGTAGAAGCGGGCTGTAACGAAACTAACGAAATCGATGTGATTGGCGCGATGCAATTTGGCGCTCAGCAAATTCAGCAGGTAATTGAGTTTATCAACAAAATTATCGCCGAAGTGGGCCAGCCGAAACTGGATTTCTTGGATAAACCAAGTGATAGTGATTTGGCTTTGCGTGACGTGGAAAAAATGGTGGATGAATTTATTGCCAGCAAGGTAAGTGATTGGATTTTTGATATCCCTAAGAAGAGCCGCCAAGAAAGAGTGGCCATGGTGGATAGATTTAATGAGGCGATAGAAAAAATGTTGGTAGAAAAAGAAATTTCAGAAGAAATTCAGACGATTATTTTGGGTCGTGTTAAAATTTACGTGGAAAAATACATTACCAAACAGATTTTAGACAAAGAACAGCGTCTAGACGGCCGCAAGCTGACCGACATTCGCGATTTAAATATTGAAATTGGTCTATTGCCACGTACTCACGGCACCGGTCTTTTCCAACGTGGTGATACTCAGGTGTTATCAGTGGTGACTTTGGGTGCGCCTGGTGATGTACAGACCGTGGATACAATGGAAGAAGATGGCACTAAACGCTATATGCACCATTATAATGACACTCCAGCCACCTATGGTGAGACCGGTCCGTTACGTGGTCCGGGTAATCGCGCTATTGGTCACGGTGCTTTGGCGGAGCGAGCTCTAATGCCGGTATTGCCAGACGAAACTTCTTTTCCTTATGCAATCCGCGTCGTATCTGAAGTATTGGGAAGTAATGGCAGTAGCTCTATGGCGTCTACTTGCGGCTCTACCTTGGCCCTTATGGATGCCGGTGTACCGATAAAAAAACCAGTGGCTGGTATAGCGATGGGTTTGGCCAGTGATGAATCTGGTCGTTGGAAAGTACTGACCGATTTGCAGGATATTGAAGATGGTCCGGGTGGTATGGATTTCAAAATTACCGGTACTAGAGAAGGGGTAACGGCTATTCAGATGGATACAAAAACAACTGGTTTGAACTGGGATCTGGTAAAACAGACCTTCAAGCAGGCCAAAGAAGCCCGAGAAATAATTTTGGGTCGTATGACTCAAATTATTTCTGAACCGAGAAAGGAAATGTCTCCTTATGCGCCTCGTATTGAAGTGATAATGATCAATCCGGACAAAATTCGTGATGTGATTGGTCCAGGCGGCAAAATGATCAACAAGATCATCGCCGAGACCGGCGTCCAGATTGATATTGAAGATGATGGTCGTGTCATGATCACCAGTAGCGATGCCGTCGGTATGCAAAAAGCGGTGAAGTGGGTGCAGGAATTGACCCACGAAATCACCGCCGGCGAAATCTATGAAGGCACAGTGGTGCGTTTAGAAGATTTTGGCGCTTTTATCAATATTTTGCCTGGCCAAGATGGCATGGTGCATGTCAGCGATATTGCTTGGAGCCGCACCAATAAACCCAATGATGTCATGAAGCTTGGTGATAAAGTAAAAGTTCAAGTAAAAGAAATTGATAATTTGGGGCGTGTCAATCTGAGTATGAAAATTTTGACTCCAAAACCGGAGGGCTATGTAGACCAACCGCCACGTGAACGCAATGATCGTGGTGGTCATGGCCACGGACATGGCGGCGGTCGCCGCGGTGGTTTTGGTGGCAGACGATAATTTAAAAATAAACAAAAAATGCATTGACAAAATGCATTTTTTGTGCTATAATAACGTTATTATTTAGTGTTTTTTATAGGTTTTTACTTATTTTAGACGCGTTATGCAAAATTTAAAAGAATTCTGGAAAATAGGAAAACCAGAATTCGACACTCAGTTTTTTGATATAAACAAAGACGGAGAACTTCTGGTGAAAGAAGGAAATTATCAATATAATTTACATGAATTGGCGCAAAAATACGGGACCTCTTTGGAGACGGTCTTCCCTTTTATCATAGAAAATCGTGTAGAAAATTTGATCAACACCTTTAATTTTTACATTAAAAAATATAAATATAAAGGCAAATTTTATTTTCATTACCCAATGAAGGTAAATCAGAATCGTGAGTTTATTTTGCCGCTGATTACCGAAGGTGCCAATTTGGAAACCGCCTCAGCCAACGAGCTTTGGATTGTTAAGCGCTTATGGGAACAGCACAAATTTAATTCCCGTATCAAAGTAATCTGTAATGGCCCAAAAACCGAAGAATATCTGAGCTTAATTAAAGAATTGCGTGATCAGGGGCTCGATATTGTGCCGATTATTGAAGATAAAAGTGAGTTGGAATATTTACGAAATTATAAAGGTGAAGTTGGGATTAGAGTAGATTTGAATGTGCGTACCAAATCTCACTGGGATCATTCTATTGATCGTTTTGGCTTCACTCCTGACGAACTTTTAAATTTAGGCAAAATCCGCAATTTAAAAATTTTACATTATCATGTCGGCTCTCAAATTCCTCACGCCAACGACATGATTGTGGCTCTTAAAGAAGGTTTAAATATTTATAAAAAATTAAAACAAACCAATCCGCAATTGGACACCCTAGATATTGGCGGTGGCTTTGCAGTAAATTATGAGAAAAAGAAAATGTATTCAGTCCAGGGTGTGGTGCAAAGAATGATCAGCTATTTATCCAAACACACCGGCAACGGCCTGCAACCACCCCACATTGTCTGTGAATGGGGGCGCCATATTATGGCTCCTTCTCAGCTTACGATTTTTAAAGTAATTTTCCAAAAAGATATCAAAAAAGGCGCGGCCGCCAATAAATGGTATGTGGTAGATGGCAGTTTTATGAATGATTTACTAGACACTTGGGCGCTCCACCAAAAATGGCATGTGGTGCCGGTAAATAATTTAAACGCCAAAAAATTGGAGAGAGTGTGGTTGGCTGGGAGCAGTTGTGATACTGATGATAAATATACCAGCGGAAGTTATGTGCGTTTGCCTAAATTGGAAGATTTGGAAGAAGGGGAGAGTCAATATGTTGCTTTCTTTGATACCGGGGCTTATCAGGATGCGCTCGCTTCGCAACATTGTTTATTATCATCTCCGGCTAATATCGTCTGCCAAGATGGCGATATCAATATTGCTCGGCCGCATGAAAGCGCTGAGGATGTCGGTAAAAAATTTGGTTGGTAATTTTTTCTTATGTATAAACGTGTAAAATACGCAAAAACTTTTGGTGGTTTTGAAGGTCAGACTTATGTCAAGTCCCGGGCGGTAATTTTGCCGGTGCCATATGACAAAACTTCTTCTTTTGGCAAAGGTGCAGACAAAGGTCCAGCCGCTTTGATTGCCGCCTCGCCGCAGATGGAGTATTATGATCGTGAATTTGATACCGAAGCTTATGCCAAATATGGTCTACACACTTTGCCGGAATTGAAAGTGCGCACTATGCCTCCGGAAAAAATGTTCAATTCGGTTTATAAAAAATTTAGAGAATTATTGGGAGATAATAAATTTGTTGGCATGATCGGTGGTGAACACTCTATCACCCCGGGTGCGGTCAAAGCTATGTCGGAAAAATATAAAGACCTATCGGTGCTCCATTGGGACGCGCACGGCGATCTGCGCGAGAGTTATGAAGGCACCAAATATAGCCACGCTTGTTCGATGCGCCGTAGCTATGATTATGTGGATACGGTAATTCAAGTGGGTATTCGTAGTATTTCCCAAGAAGAAATTGATTGGGTCAAAACCAAAAAATATATGGACAGAATTTATAGTCCAAGCCGTTTTGGTTTTGATGCAGTGACCAAAGCCAAAACAATTAAAAAAATTGTCAGCCAGCTCAGTGAAAATGTCTATATCAGCATTGATTTAGATGGTTTTGATCCGAGCTTTTTGCCCGCTACTGGCACTCCTGAGCCAGGCGGCCTCAATTGGTATGATTGTTTGGATTTGATGCGTGCCGTATTTAAAAATAAGAATGTGGTTGGTTTTGATGTCAATGAATTAGCCCCAATAAAAGGTTTGCCCACTTCGGAATTTATGGCGGCTTTGCTAGTGTATAAATTATTTAATTATAAGTTTTTGCTGAAATAATTTTTAATAAAAAAATAGCGACTAATCCAGTCGCTATTTTAGAATTATTTTTTTTTGATATATCCTTGTTTGGCCAAGAGTTCGGCATTGAGGATGCCGCCACCAGCGGCGCCACGGATAGTATTGTGGCTAAGGCCGACAAATTTATAATCAAATACCGGGCACTCACGCAAACGGCCGACAGTCACCGCCATACCATGTTCATTGCCGCGATCTTTTTTTGGTTGTGGGCGATTGTCATCATCTATGTAGATAATTGCCTGTTTTGGCGCCATTGGCAATTTTAATTTTTGCGGTTGTCCTGAGAATTTTTTCCAGATAGATAAAATTTCTTCTTTGGTCGGTTTTTTGCCTTTAAAAGACATACTCACGCAAGCCGTGTGGCCGTCGCTCACCGGCACGCGATTGCAGGCGGCCGTAATTTTTATATTATTGGCCAAAACAATTTTATCTTTTTGCAATTCACCCAAAATTTTGAGTGGTTCATTTTCGGTTTTTTCTTCTTCACCGCCAATGTAGGGGACAAGGTTGTCTACCATATCAAGACTTGGGACGCCTGGATAACCAGCGCCCGATACTGCCTGCATAGTCACTACTGACAAGCGATCAAGTTGGTATCCAGCCGCGCGCAGAGCATAAATAGGGGTAAGAAAACTCTGGACACTGCAATTTGGTTTTACCGCAATAAAACCTTTTTTCCAGCCGCGATTTTTTCTTTGAGCATCAATAATTTTGGTGTGATTGGCGTTGATTTCTGGTAAAAGTAGTGGCACATCCTCGGTAGAGCGGTGGGCGGAAGCATTGGATACTACCGGCAATCCAGCAGTCGCATAGCTTTCCTCAAGTTGTTGCACTTGTTTTTTATCAGGCATTTCCACAGCGGAAAAGACAAAATCACAAAGTTTGGCCATCTTGTCTATTTCGATGGCGTTAATTACTTTTAATTTAGCCACTTCCTCAGGGACAGCCTCAGTCATATGCCAGCGTCCCTGCACTGCTTGTCCGTAGGTCATCCCTGCCGATGCAGTAGAAGCGGCCACAGCGGTAACTCTAAACCAGGGGTGATTCTTGAGCAAGGTGATATAGCGTTGGCCGACCATCCCGGTCGCGCCGATGATTCCCACTTTAATCATAAAATTATTTTTTAATAAAAGTTTTATGCATAGATTTTAATAAATTGCCTAGATCGTTTTTGGCATTGACTATGCCCTCCATCCGCCTACATTTTTGGTACGTATATGCGCCCATGATGGCCCTTTTATCCAAAATATTTAATGTTTTATTAAAAATATTGACGTCTTTCCAAGCAAAACTGCCAACAATGGTAATCATGTGTACCGCTATGATTTCAATTTCAGGAAATTTATTTTTTATTTCTCCTTTTAATTCTTCAAGTTGGCCGCTGGTGTCTTCGACAGCGATATGCAAATAGGCTGGATCATTCCAGATCAGGACGACGTTGATTTTGTGTCGAGCGCAAGAGTTACTAATTTCAAAGAGCCGTTCGTAGCCGCGCGCCTCGCCCTGATGAAGAGAAAAAAGAGTTAGATTTTTTTTGAAGCTTACCATTTTGGCACCAGATTTGGCTTTTTTACCATCAATAATTACAGTTTTGTCTTTGGAGTTTTTTAGCGAAGCAATTTCGGCTGGAATTTTATTTTGTCTCAAATAGCGCACGGCTTTTCCCTGGATAATTTTTCCGGCTTCTTCGATTTCATCATAGCTCAAAAAGGGAATGGTGTGAGCTTGCGGTACCAATCTTGGATCGGCGGAATATACCGCACCGACGTCTTTCCAAAGTATTACTTTTTTGGCACGCAAGGCCGCACCAGCAAAACAGGCAGTGGTATCAGTGCCGCCACGACCAAGCAGAGTAGTCGTTCCATCTTTGGTGCATCCGGTAAAGCCGGCAATCACTGGGATAGTTTTCATATCGTTGATATAGCGCGCGAATTTTTTTTCGGATTCGCGGTATAAAATATTGGCGTCTTTGACTACACCATCAGTAAGCACAGGGATTTTTTCGGCAAACACGGACACAGCTTTAATTTTTTCATCGGAAAAATATTCGGCCGAGCAGACGGCGGATAATTTTTCTCCATAAGATACAATTTTGGCTTCAAGTTCTACCGAAGGATTGTTGAGATAAGTGGTAAAATCCGCGCTCAAGAGTTCAAAAGTTTCGTCTAGATCTTTGGTTGGTAATTTACCAAACAATTTTAGGTGTTCGACGCGTAGTTTGGTGATAAAATTTTCAATTTCGTGCGCAGATTTTTTAGACTTGAGGATTTCGAGATAGGAAATAAGAGTGTCGGTAACATTTTTTACGGCTGACACCACTACCACCGGCGTATAGCCTCGGCGAATTTGTAGAGCCAATTGTTTTTTAAAGAGTGGCAAAAGAGCGGGCACCATGATGCCGCCGCCGACTTTATTAACAATATATTTTTTGGACATAAAACCAATAGTTTACAGATTAAATGCTATCACAAAATTTGCTATATTACAACAGTTTGTTGATGTATTGACAGTACAGTCAGCCGTGTGTAAAATTTATCTAAGTTTAGCAATCATTTTAATTAAAATTTTTATGAATAAAGTCTTAATTTTGGGGGCTGGTGGTGTGGCCAAAGTGACGGCCGTTAAGTGCGCTCAGCAACCGGAGGTTTTTAATGAAATTGTGATGGCCAGCCGCACCAAAGCTAAATGTGACGCTATTGCCGAGGCCGCTAAAAGATTGACCGGCACAACTATCCAAACCGACAGTGTAGAAATTGATCTTAACGACAAAACCAGTCTAGTAGAATTGTTCAACAAACATCGTCCTAATATTTGTATCAACCTCGTAGACCCATATTACGATCTCGTCATCATGGAAGCGTGTCTGGCGGCTAAAGTAAATTATATGGACACGGCTAACTATGAGCCAATAGACGAAGCCAAACTTCGCTACGACGAACAGTGGGCGATGAGCGATAAATTTAAAGAAGCCGGACTGTTGGCCGTGCTGGGTTGTGGTTTTGATCCGGGTGTCTCTCAGGCCATGACAGCCTATGCCGCCAAACATTATTTCAATGAGATGCAGGAGCTTCACATTATGGACTGTAATGCCGGTAATCACGGTCATGTTTTTGCTACCAATTTTTCCCCGGAAATTAATTTGCGCGAAGTGGCTGCACCGGCCCGTTATTGGAATAATGGAAAATGGGAAGAAGTGGGCGCTGTGATCACTCCGACCGCCCCACGCGCGGACTGGCATTTTGCTTTTGATTATCCGCAAATCGGTCCCAAAGAAACTTATTTGCTCTATCATGAGGAATTACAATCGCTCGTCAAAAATTTTCCAACCCTCAAAGTAGCTACTTTTGGTATGACTTTTGGTGAACAATATTTGGCTCATTTGCGCGTGCTCCAAAATGTCGGTATGACCCGCGTGGATGAAGTGGAATATGATGGTTGTAAAGTCGTACCAGTAAAATTCCTCAAAAAATTATTACCAGATCCAGCTTCGCTCGCTAAAAATTACACTGGCAAAACTAATATCGGCTGTGTGGTCAAAGGTTTGGGTAAAAATAATGAACCAAAAACCTATTATATATATAATGTCTGCGATCACCACCAGTGCTACCTGGAAACCGAATCCCAAGGCGTGTCCTATACGGCCGGCGTGCCGCCAATGACTGGTGCTAAGATGATCTTGCAGGGTCATTGGCAAGGTGTGGGCGTATTCAATGTGGAACAGATGAACCCGGATCCATTTATGCAAGCTCTTATGACTGATGGCTTGCCCTGGGTGGAAGTGTTTGATCAGGATGTGCCGGAAGTGAAATGGAATTAAAATAATTTTATGACAAAAGAATATAAATTTCCCGAATCATACTTTCCGTTTCCTTCCCATGTTTCTTTGAAGCATTTGCAGGATGTTATCAAACAGCTATCCAATATTCAAACCCCGGCCTATGTTATCGACGAAACAGTGCTGGAAGAAAATTTAAAAATTCTAAAAAAAGTCAAAGATGAAACCGGCTGTAAAATTTTGTTGGCGCTCAAAGCTTTTTCTTTACGCGCTTCTTTTCCTTTGATTGGAAAATATTTAGATGGGGTTTGTGCCAGTGGTCTGTTTGAAGCTCGACTCGGTCGCGAGGATTTCAAAAAAGAAGTCCATACTTTTTCTCCCGCTTTTTCCGACAAAGACATCAAAGATGTCATCAAATATTCCGATGTCGTGATTTTTAATTCTTTTAATCAGGTGTACAAGTACGGTCCGTTGGTGAAAAAAGCTGATAAACAGGTCGGTCTGCGCATCAATCCGATGCTCTCCAAATCACCAAAACTTCTCTATAGTCCGTGTGTAGCCAAATCTCGTCTGGGAGTAATCGCCGAGCAATTCAAAGACCAAGATTTGTCACTGATCGACGGGTTTCATTTTCATGCGCTGTGTGAGCAAGATGCTGATTCACTCCAAGAAGTGCTAAAAAAATTTGAACATGATTTTGGTAAATATTTACCAAAATTAAAATGGCTTAATATGGGCGGCGGTCATCATATCACGAGAAAGGATTACAAAGTTAGTTTGCTTATAAAATTGATCAAACAAGTGAAATCCAAATATGGTATTCAGGTTTTGCTTGAGCCGGGTGAAGCAGTGGTACTCAACGCTGGCTATTTTGCTACTACGGTGCTAGATATTATAGAAAATAAAGGCCACGTAGCCATCGTCGACGCTTCCGCCGAAACCCACACACCCGATGTGCTGGGTATGCCTTATCAACCTTGTATTATTGGCGCCGCCAAAGGTGCATTGAAGAAACATGTTTATCGTATTGGCGGGCCGTCTTGTTTGGCCGGGGATACTTTCGGTGACTATTCATTTAATAATTCGCTTCAGCCGGGACAAAAACTTTTGTTCACCGATATGGCGCTCTATTCTTTTGTAAAGAATACTACTTTTAATGGCATACCATTGCCTGATATCGGTATCTTGGATAAAAACGGCAAGTATAAAGTGGTAAAGAAATTTGGGTATCAGGATTTTGTGAGTAAACTTTGAGTTTATAAAATTTTTATTTTAGCCTTGTTTTTTTAAACAAAATGTGATTGAATATGCCCACTAGCCGAGGTGGCGAAATTGGTAGACGCAACAGTCTTAGAAGCTGTCGGGGGCAACCCCGTGGAGGTTCGAGTCCTCTCCTCGGCACCAAATTATTTTTTTATGAAATTTTTTATTGACACCGCCAATATTGAGGAAATAAAAACTGCCAACGCTTGGGGGGTGGTAGATGGTGTGACTACCAATCCTAGTTTAGTGGCCAAAGAGGGTCGGGATTTTAAACAAGTGGTTTTGGAAATCTGTGCGATTGTTGATGGTCCAATAAGCGCCGAGGTCCTTTCGCTTGAAGCAGAAAAAATGATCGCCGAGGCCAAAGAATTATCGGCTTGGCACAAAAATATAGTGGTTAAAATTCCTTGCACTCCCGAGGGATTGAAAGCCATAAAAGAAGTCACCAAGTTAGGGATTAAAACTAATGTCACTTTGGTATTTTCCGCCAATCAAGTATTACTCGCGGCCAAGGCGGGAGCTACTTATATCAGCCCCTTTGTCGGTCGTCTTGATGATGTCGGTGAGGACGGTCTGCAAATGATTGCCGACTCAGTGGAGATAATTAAAAATTATAATTTTTCCTCACAAATTTTGGTAGCCTCAATTCGCAGTCCGCTTACTGTTTTAAAAGCGGCGGTGCTTGGCGCGCAGGTCGCTACTATTCCGTTTAAAGTTTTACAGCAAATGTTTAAACATCCGCTTACTGATGCCGGCATCAAATCATTTTTACAGGATTGGGAAAAGGTAAAAGATAAATAATATTGTTTTATTTTAAAAATATGGCCGAAAGATTTAGGCCGAACCCCAAAGAGTTGGCCGGAGGGCGCGCGGTGCGTCCAGACAGCAGATTTCGTAAGCCAAGAATTATCGAAAGAGGTCAAGAGGAAGATTTGGAAACTCTAGTTAACGAAGCCTGTTTGGAAGAAAAGACGGGGGTAGATATCGGGCAGGTCTTATTAAAGATAACCGAATTTTTAGACGATGAAGCGCTGGACATTTTGTATCACTGCGTGAAACAAAGAGCATTATCCGATCTTAGAAAGTTCGTTGATAATATTGGTAAAAAGCGGAAAGCTTATGCGGCCGTTTGTAGGACAATAAACGAAGAACTTCTAAACGATCAAGCAAAAATTGACTGGGAAAAAATACAATTGCAACTAGGTATGTCACCTTTATCCGAAAAGCCTTGAAAATAGCCATAAAATGGCTATTTTTTTATCCACCACTTTTCCACAAGATAGACTCTTGACAACTTTATGTGTTCATAGTATAATCGGCAATACGTTTGAATTCCCGATTTCATCGGGGCCACGTCCAAAAGAATTTGGCAAGATAGCGTACCCTTGGACCTCTGGGTTCTTCCAAGAAAAATTGGGAGACCAATTTAATAGAAAAACAAAAATGTTTACAATATTAAATTTTTACTCAGAATATCCAAGTGGTTCATAATGCAGATTCAATCTGACATTTTAGAGGGCCGCTTGTGAAGCGGCTCTTTTTAATAAAAAATTTACTTCCAGATGATTGCTGTGAAAAATTTCACCTCAGACATTTGGTTGTAACGGAAAGAACTTTGACAACTTAATAGGTAAATCAACGAAATAGGGTAGTAAGCAAATAATAAAATTGTTTACCAACAAAAAGGCAAAAGCACGATTTAGTGTTTTTGCCGTACGCAATTTCAAAAAGTGCGCATGGTGGATGCCTTGACACTAAAAGATGATGAAGGACGTTGCAGGGTGCGAAAAGCTCCGGAGAGGTCCCAAGCAACCATTGACCCGGAGATGTCCGAATGGGGAAACCCTTGTGCCGACGAGGCACAAATTATTATCTGAATTCATAGGGTAATAAAGTAAACCTGGTGAAGTGAAACATCTCAGTAGCCAGAGGAAAATAAATCGCAGAGATTCCCTTAGTAGTGGCGAGCGAAAAGGGAAAAGTCCAAACTTTATAAATGTTATCACAGTAAGATGTTGGTCTCACGATTAACTTTGAACTGTGGTTTAAAGGGATAGGCCGTTGTTTATAAGGTGTAGTAAGGTGCTAACGCTAGTTTCCTACACAATTAGGCGTCTAAATTGTTTAATAGCAGAATGTCTCTGGAAAGAGCAACCAAAGCAGGTGAAAGTCCTTTACGCGAAATTAAATAATTTAACGTGGTTAGCAATCTTGAGTAGGGCGGGACTCGTGAAATTCCGTCTGAATTTGGGCCGACTATGGTCTAAGACTAAATACTTTTAGTGATCGATAGTGAATTAGTACCATGAGGGAAAGGTGAAAA
>Ga0233425_10003928_pt1 | contig 25897 bp, 23 predicted proteins | sample Watercolumn_Towu_2_FD_181712 | JGI IMG/M metagenome (GOLD analysis project Ga0233425, IMG submission 181712) | Freshwater microbial communities from Lake Towuti, South Sulawesi, Indonesia - Watercolumn_Towuti2014_140_MG | ecosystem: Environmental > Aquatic > Freshwater > Lake | place... | reverse complement strand
TTGTGAAAATTGAGAAATTGCTGTTCGAGCTTTTGCTGCAAATCTTCATGATGTGCAACTAGTGAAGCCGTGAGCAACTGGTCTAACTGTTGCGCAGCGGTTTCTTCGGCTTGCTTCACACGCTGATTAACAGATTGCTCCAGCGCAGAAAGACGGGCGATCACCGTCTGTTCTGATGTCTCCACCTGCAGAGCGGTCTGCTGTTCAGCTTCGGACAAATGTTTTGTAATCCCTTGGAGGAGGCTTCCAGATAACGCGTCACCTGCTGCTCGGCACCTTCAGCCACCTGTTTTGCAGCTTCGTCCAACCCCTCCCGTACTGAGACCATCTGCTCCTCCGCCAGCTGTGCAAAAGCTTGAGAGGCATTATCCTTGGCAGTCGCCAGCAACCCGGCAAACACATCAGCCAACTGTGAATTAACGTCTTGCTGCGCCGCTTGCCTAAATTCCTCTACGTCCTCACGAAACTGATCCGTAAGCTTGGTTGTTAACTCCCCCTGAAGCGATTGAATCTCTGTCGCAACCTGCGACGTCACCTCTTGCGACGCGGCATTCACTTTGTCAGTAATCTGCACATTAAGTGTTGCAATAGTTTCTTGTTCAAGCGCCTCCAGCTTCTCGACTAAATCCTTATGGACGAATTCGGCGCTAGCCTGATACATCTTGGGCAGATCGGTTTTCATATCCGCTTTGGTCTTGTCCACAAAATCCCGCACATTGCCCTCAATCACCTGCTGGATTCTTTCAATTTCAGGACGCAAATCGGTACCCATGTTTTTTTTCAGTTCATATCTGACCGTTTCCAAAACCGCATCGGTGATTTCCGTCACCAGGCGCGGACGCACATGCGCCGTCACCCGTTCAATCAGTTCGGGCGTAATTCCCAAAGTCGGATCCGCCTGTTTGGTCTGCGCTGTTAGCTTGGGCTTAGGTTGATACACCTCGGTCAATAATGGAATCTTGTTCTCAGCCAAAATAACCTCTATTCAATATTTGCTTGATCAAAATGACGGATCGAATAACCACGATCACGATAAAACTTGTAACGAAGGCGCGCCAGCGTTTTTTCCTGCTCATCCTGCCCCACCAATTCCACCAGCTGCTTAAAGCGGCTAAAGCTGCCTGGTTTCTCTGAGGCCAAATTGATGAGCACATCATCATACTGCATATCGGCATCACCCCAATGGATAATCACAGGCGCTTGCCGGGATTGCCCAACCAGCGCATGCGGCAAGAAGCTAGTCTGCACCTGTTGCCATAAACTCTTGCTGACATCACGTGCCGCCTGCTCATGCGGTGTTGCAATCACCACTTGCTGACGACGCGTAATAGCTCCATGCACTAGCTTACTAAGCAAGGCAGGTTTGTCTGGCACGTTAAAATAAAAATCGATACTGGTCATTTACGCCTTGGCTGCCCGCTTTATCAGAAAAGTCGTCAGCAAAGGTACCGGGCGACCGGTTCCGCCCTTCTCCTTACCAGACTTCCATGCCGTACCTGCAATGTCAAGATGCGCCCAGTGGTACTTTTTGGCAAAACGCGACAGGAAACATGCCGCAGTGATGCTGCCAGCTGCACGGCCGCCGATATTGGCCATATCGGCGAAATTGCTGTCGAGCTGGCTTTGGTAATCATCCCACAACGGCATATGCCAGGCGCGGTCATGCGCAGCCTCGCCTGCAGCAAGCAACTCTTTCGCCAAAACATCCTGGTTGCTAAACAGGCCGCTTGCATGATTACCCAGCGCAATCACACAAGCAGCGGTCAATGTGGCAATATCCACGACAGCAGCAGGCTCAAACCTTTCTGTATACGTCAGCGCATCACACAGGATCAGGCGTCCTTCCGCATCGGTATTCAGCACCTCAATGGTCTGGCCGGACATACTGGTAAGAATATCACCCGGCTTGGTCGCGTGACCACTGGGCATGTTCTCACAAGTCGGAATAACGCCTATTACATTCAGCGGCAAGTCCAGCTCTCCAATAGATTTAAAAGTACCTAAGACACTGGCTGCGCCACACATGTCGTATTTCATCTCGTCCATATCTGCACCCGGCTTAAGCGAAATACCGCCGGTATCGAAGGTAATGCCCTTGCCCACCAGCACGATAGGCTTTTGTCCGTTTTTACCTTTGCGATGCTGCAATACAATCAGGCGCGGCGGCTCAACGCTGCCACGCGCCACACCCATGAATGACCCCATACCAAGCGCCTCTATCTGAGCCTCATCCATCACCTCTACACTAAAGCCATACTCCTGCGCCAATTGCTTGGCCTGGTCGCCTAAATAGGTTGGAGTGCAGATATTGGGTGGCAAATTCCCCAGATTTTTTGCCAACGTCACGCCTGCAGCAATTGCCAAGCCTTGCTGAATACCCGCTTCTGCAGTCTTAGTTTCTGCTTTTGCCACAAAAATACCCACCTGTTTCAGTGCACGCTGTTTAGCAGGCTTAGATTTCAATGAGTTAACGGTATATGTTGCATCCATTACCGTCTCGACCAATCCGGCAGATAGGCGCTTGGAATCGGATTTCTTAATCGCAATTTCAGACAAAAACACAGACGCGTTGGAAACTACCTCTGGCATCACCTTGATGGCTGCACGCAAAGCTTGCCGGTACTGCTTCTCACCATATTCGGCTTGCTTACCGAGTCCCACCAGCAAAACGCGCGGGCTATTTACTCCCTGCAGGGCGCGCAGTACAAGTGTACTACCAACTTTCCCACTAATATCCCCCGCTTTGACGGCTGCAGACACTGAGTAATCACTTGCCTTATCGACCGACTGCGCAGCAGAGCTCAGTTTTTTTCCTTCAAATACGCCGACAATCAAGCAATCGCTGCGTTGTTTTTCTGGATTACCGGTTTTTATGCTAAATTCCATGTTGCTGATCTTTCCATTATGAAGCATTGTAATTGGTGTTCACTTACTGGACTTATTATCCAGCGTTTTAAAGGGATTTGAAAGTCGGCAGAATGAATAATTTACCTAAAAACTTTTGTGAAAATCTTTAACAAATCTTTATCGAGCGAGCTGATTGCCACATCAAGTGCGACTTTCCTGATACTGGTCGGCGTGGTGATTGCACAACGAGCAGGATATTTTGTCCGAGCAGCCTCCAAAGGATGGATCCCCAACGATGCCATTACCACTTTATTGGGATTCAGCCTGATTAAATTTCTACCATTGATATTCTCTGTAACCGTTTTCCTGGCTGTGCTGATGACACTATCGCGCATGCACCGCGACTCGGAAATGGCTATCTGGTTCAGCTCGGGACTCAGCATCACCGACTGGATCAAACCTATTGTGAAATTTACATTGCCTGTCGTCATACTCATCAGCATTTTGAGCGCATTTGTAACGCCTTGGGCAACCAATAAGATAGAAGAGTACCGCGCACAACTCAAAAGCCGTGATGAACTCTCCTCTCTCAGTCCAGGTGTATTCAAAGAGTCCAACGGCGGGGAACGGGTCTATTTTATCGAAAGCTTCGACGAGCTTGGCAACGTTGTCAAAAACATTTTTGTACAGTCTACTCAGAACAACAAAACCGGCATTATCGTAGCCAGCCAGGGAAAGCGAGAGAAAGCAGAAAACGCCGACAATTTTATCGTGCTGGAGAAAGGCCGCCGCTATGAGATACAGCCCGGTACTGCGGAAGTATCCACCACCGAGTTCGAACGCTATAGCATCCGCATAGAACCAAAAGAAGTTGAGCGTGGTCAAGCCGACACCGACGCCAAAGCCACCAGCGTACTTTTATCCAGCAATAGCGAGAAGGACAAAGCTGAGTTGCAATGGCGCTTCGCCTTACCCATCGCCGCATTAGTGATGTCCATTCTGGCGATTCCTCTAAGCTATGTGGACCCACGCGCAGGACGTTCACTCAACATTATGTTCGCCATTTTCATCTGTATCATTTATTACAACCTACTCAGCATTTTGCAAGCTTGGGTATCCCAAGGCAAAATCCATGTCTGGGTTGGCCTGTGGCCGATTCATTTGTTTTTTATCGCACTGATCACATACCTGTTTTATCGACGCACCCATTTGCTACCGCTATTGCCGCAGTTCTATAGCATTCTGGTTCCCGCCATTAAAAATCGCCCCAAGTAGAATTATGAATATTCTCAGTCGCTATTTTTGGCAGGAATCTACCGTTAACATTGTCATGCTCATGCTGGGTCTGCTGGCCATGTTTTCGTTCTTTGACCTTATCCAGGAACTGGACAATCTTGGTCAAGGTAACTATGGCATCGGCAAGATGCTGGTTTTTGTCTTGCTGAGCATCCCCGGGCATGTCTATGATGTAGCGCCTGTCGCTGTGCTGGTAGGCATGATGATGAGCCTAGGCAGCCTAGCCAGATATTCCGAGCTGGTTGTCATGCGCGTCAGCGGCATGTCGATTCTGGACATAGGCTTAGCACTTGTCAAAGTTGGCTTGCTATTTACTATCCTGACATTCGTTGTGGGGGAATTAATTGCCCCCATCAGCGAAAAAATGGCGCAAAGATTGCGTATTAAAGCCACTGACTCCGTCATCGCACAAGAGTTTGAATCCGGTTTGTGGGTCAAAGATGGTAAAAGCTTTGTCAATATCGAGAATGTATTGCCGGACGCCAGCCTGCAAGGCATTCATATTTACGAGTTTGATGAAAACTTCAAGCTGCGCAGCATCAGCAATGCCCAGCAAGGGCTTTATGTCAATGAAAAATGGGGGCTGACACAAGTCACACAAACTCAGTTTAATTATGCAAAAAAAATCGAAGCAAACAGTATCCATAGCCGCTTTTTTGACAAAGCCAACTGGAAATCGCTGATCCGGCCAGAATTGCTGAATGTGCTGCTGGTTTCACCGGAAAAGATGTCGGCCTGGAACCTCTATTCATTTATCCGGCACCTGGAAATCAATAGGCAGAAATCCACCCGATACCAAGTCGCGCTTTGGGCAAAAATGATTTATCCGGTCGCCTGCATGATTATGGTCATCCTAGCTTTGCCTTTTGGCTTTCTGCAGCAACGCGCCGGAGGAGTGAATTTCAAGATTTTCGTGGGTATATTGCTCGGGATTACCTACCAGATCATGAACCGGGTATTTATCCACCTTGGTGTGTTAAATGACTGGCCACCCCTATTAAGCGCCATCACGCCCACGTTGTTATTCCTGTTTGCAGGATTGCTGATGTTGGCATTTATGGAAAGACGCTGAGCTATATCCGTTCGAAATGTGTTTTCAGCATCCTATCATGCATAAACAGGCGGTCTTTATCTACCAGCACCCAGAAAAACCCTAGTCCGAACACCAGCAAAGAGATAGTCGCTAACATATAGCGCAAAATAGCCTGCCTCAGGCAAAGTGGAGAAGATTGCTCATCCACCAGCCTGACCTTCCATGTTTGAGCTGCAAGTGTTTGACCTGATTTAATCCAACTCCAAACAAAATATATGCCGGACAAAAACCATAAAAATCCTCGCAACAACCAACGGGACTGTAGGCTAGCATCTACGCCATTTAATGCCAGAAATAACGCTGTCCCCGCCATCCACAATGCTATCAGAATCAACGTTTCATAAACAGCGACTCCCAACAAACGCATTAAACTCGGACGTGTTCCCACAAGTAATGTATTCATCATAAAAAAACCCGCGTAAAGCGGGTAGATGCTAATCAAGTTCCGGATCGTAATCCTGACGCAGCTTTTCCCGTTCGCTGTCAGATAGCTTTTGGTGCTCTGCCCACTTTTTGCGTAATTCATCTTTTTTATCGGGGCTCAAAGCATGAAATTGCTGATATCTTTTACGTGCATTCTCGCGCTCATAAGGCGTCATACGACTCCAAGCATTCAAGCGTTTCTGGATACGTTGCTGTTTTTCCGCATCCATCCTTGGATAATCCCTGGCAATATCCAGCATTTTTTCGCGCTGCCAAGGCCGCAAAGTATCCCATTCGCTGGCAAGCGGCGCCAACACCTTGCGCTGCTCGTCCGTCAATTGCGCCCAGCTTTTCGTGGGCATATTTTGATCCTGAGTGTTCTGGATAGCCCCAATATCGGCCCTCGCCAAATATAAGGATTCAATCGGCGACCCAGCCACCACAACACCTGTATAAGCCAGCATTACAAAAAAAATGCTGCCACGCGTTTTTTTATTTAACATCGCAATACCAAAAATATTCAAAAGGGTAATTTTATAGCTTAATGGAACGCACTTCTTGCGTTTCGTCAAAATTTACACGGCGATTCAATGACGGCTCAAACCCTCTGTCTACAAAAGCTTCCGGAGGCAGCTCAGACCCCAGTAGCATCGTATCCGTATCCACTTTGAATGAGGACGTTTGTACCAGCAGCAGACCTGCAACCACCGTTGCCAATACCAATCCTGTCACAACGGCACGATGATGGTCTGCCCAGAAAAACACCTTACCCAGCGTACTGCCGCCATTATGAACATTGCCTGCCATTTTCTGCTCATGCAACCTGACCGCCTGCAAACGCGCATCTTCCAGGCGCTTCAATGTGCGCATGCTCAAGCGATTGGCATGAGTATCCAACAGCCCGGCAAACTGCCGGCCTTGTGTATCCTGTAATTCCGAATCCCTTTGTTGTATATTGTCTATCACGACTCTACTCCTAATTGCGCGATCGCTTTCATACCAACCCCTTGTTTCTCCAGAATCATTGCGAGCGTATGAACCGCCCGAGAACAATGCGTCTTTACGCTCCCTTCCGAGCAACCCATGACCGAGGCAGTTTCAGCGACATCCATATCTTCCCAATAACGTAATATAAAGGCCTCGCGTTGACGCGCCGGGAGTCTTTCCAGCGCCTTCTCGATAAGATGCATGGTCTGGCTGCGTTCCAACTGTACTGATGGATCCTTCGACGCGTCTTCTACATCAATTGTTTCCAGCGGATCACGCTCATCATCATCGTCACCGCTACCAAAAGATGAAAACAGCGAAGTCCATAAATTACGCACTTTCTGCCGTCGCCAATAATCTCGCATCGTGTTTTGCAAAATGCGCTGAAACAGCATGGGGTACTCCCCAACCGATTTATCGGCATATTTCTCTGCAATCTTCAACATAGCATCTTGCACAATATCCAGCGCCACATGCTCGTCACGCACAGCATAAACTGTTTGCTTGAAAGCACGCCTCTCGACACTTCGCAAAAAATCAGATAATTCTTGAGAGCTTGCCATGTTAAATTCTTTAAACTCAGGTTCCCCTAACAGCGAGTATATCAGCTTTAACGCGCTGCCGAATTAGCTGATAGACTAGATTTTGTTCTAGCTGCAGCTTTGGTTACAATTGCATATGCCAAGTTCAATATCAAAGTATGCATACTTTGATTTACGCTTAATTATGACAAGAATTATATTACTAGTTGTGCTGATTGCAGTGCTTTACTATGTGATTAAGCGCATAGCCGCTTTCTGGCATCCAAGCAATGCGCCTAACCCTGCTCAAGGAAGACTGGTGCAATGCAACAGTTGTAGCACCCACATTCCCGAAAGCGAAGGCATTGTCATACATGGGCAGTATTACTGCAATAATCCGCAATGCAATCCTGAGTCAAGGCAGCATACACATGACGACTAAAAATCTGTCTGGTTCAGAAGATAAGTTTAACTCCACCCGCTGGAGAAGCCTGAAACTATACAACGGCTACCGGGTTTTAATCGCACTGCTATTTTTGTTGACACAAAACGCGGTGTTTCCACCCACCCATCACGGATTAGACATATCCAGCACCGTAACGCTCTCCTATTTTGTGTTCAGTATTATCTCGGCAGTTGCCACCTGGCTGGAAAAACCCAAATTAGAAACAAGCCTGACTATCCAGATGTTCCTGGACGTGTTTTTCATTGCAATGCTGATGCACCTACAGCCGGAACAGTTTGGTGTAGGAGTATTACTGGTCATTGCAGTTGCCAGTGCCGGCCTGATTTCAGATGGTCGTCTTGCCTTATTTTATGCGGCAATCGCCACTATTGGCATTTTATTGCAGCAAGCATACAGTACATTCATATTGCATCAGGTCAACCGCGATTTCACCAGTGCCGTGCTACTCAGCCTAAGCTGCTTTGCTACCGCGTGGCTTGCCCACAGCCTGGCGAAGCGCATATAACAAAGCGAACAGCTTGCTTCACAGCGCTCCATGGACGTTGAGAATCTGGCACAGATCAATGCCCTGATCACTCATGAAATGCAGGATGGCGTCCTGGTCATCGACAGGAATAACGGCATCCAGCATCTGAATTCACAAGCGCAAACACTGCTTGGCTTGGAAGAAAAGTTTTTGCGTGGTCAAAGCCTGTATTCACTCGCGCCAGAGGTAGGCGAGATGCTGCGTGAATGGCAATCCAGCCGCAAACGCGATGACCCTGCCTCAAACATCCTGAAACTCAGCCACCAGTCCAAAGAATTACGCCTGCGATTCTTGGCTACCGGTGAATCCAGGCAAGATGGTGCCATTATTTTTGTGGAAGACTGGTCACAGATGCAAACACAAGCTCATCAGCTCAAGCTCGCAGCGTTAGGGAGGCTAACCGCCAACATCGCACATGAGATCCGTAACCCGCTCAGCGCCATCAGCCATGCCAATCAACTCTTGCAGGAAGATGACGAGGCCAGTCCATCCACCAAACGTATGCTGCAGATCATTGGTGACAATGTGCAAAGACTGGATCAAATCATCAAGGATGTTCTTGAACTTAATCGCCGTGACCGCACCAATCAGGAGAATATCCAGTTGGATAGTTTTGTCAGCGATTTTTACCATCAATTCTGTGCAGTAGAAAAAATCCCTGTCGAATGCTTTACGTTCGAAAACGAAAGCGACCAGCGCATCATCGCTTTCGACCGGCGACATTTGAACCAGATCCTCTGGAACCTGTGTAAAAACGGCTGGCGGCACTCCAGTCAACAGCCCGACAGTTTAAAATTACGACTGTACAGCACACCGAAACTGGAGACAGCTACCATTGAGATATGCGACGATGGCACTGGCATCCCCGAGAATATCCGCAGCCATTTGTTTGAGCCTTTCTTTACGACAGAAAAGTCCGGCACTGGACTCGGTTTATATATTGCACGAGAACTCGCTGATGCCAATGGCGCGAAGCTTCAATTCAAGACATCCAGCTCAGGCACACAATTTTTTATTCATCTTAAAAAGGCTTAACCATATATGGCTCAACAATACAGATGTTTGGTGGTTGACGACGAAACCGACATTCGCGAACTAGTTGTGCTAACACTGGAACGAATGGATATTCCTGCGGATGGCGCAAGTAATTTGCAGGAAGCAAAAGAGTTGTTGGCCAAACATCATTACGATCTGTGCCTGACAGACATGCGATTACCAGATGGCTTGGGGCTCGAACTGGTTCAGCACATTGGCGCTACTTACATTGGCCTACCAGTCGCTGTCATCACGGCTTACGGCAGCGCCGAGAATGCCGTCTCTGCACTCAAAGCAGGCGCTTTCGACTACCTTACAAAACCCATATCTCTGAAACAGTTGCGCCCCTTGGTGGAATCCGCCCTCAAGCTGGCCGCCGATACCAAAAACAGCAAAAACACGATGGATCTGATCGGCAGTTCACCGATAATGGGACAAGTGCGCCTAATGATCGAGAAACTCGCCCGCAGCCAGGCACCTGTATACATCAGCGGCGAATCCGGAAGCGGTAAAGAGCTGGCAGCACGACTAATTCACAGCAACAGCCCACGGCGTGACAAAGCGTTTGTCGCCGTGAACTGCGGCGCGATTCCGGAAAATCTGATGGAAAGCGAGTTTTTTGGCTACAAAAAAGGGGCATTTACCGGCGCCGCACAAGACACACAAGGCTTATTTCAGGCGGCCAATGGCGGCACCTTGTTTCTGGACGAGGTAGCAGACTTGCCGCTTGCCATGCAGGTTAAACTCCTACGCGCCATTCAGGAAAAGAAAGTCCGCGCGGTCGGCGGCACCACTGAAGAGCCTGTAGATGTCAGGATTATCAGCGCCACGCACAAAAATCTAGGCAAAATGATGGAAAGTGGTCTGTTCCGCCAAGATTTGTATTACCGCCTGAATGTAATCCAGCTCAAGATGCCTTCCTTGCGTGAGCGCCCAGAAGATATACCGGAGTTGACGGATAAACTGCTACAGAAACTATGTGATGCGCAATCGATTACCCTGCCGACACTGGATGAAAATGCATGCAAACTGATTGCTAAGCTGTCGTTTGCAGGCAATGTACGCGAACTAGAAAACATGCTGGAACGTGCGTTGGCAAGACTATTCTTGCAGATGACTTGTTTGTGGATCAGGAAGCCAAACCGGACGAAGACGCAATGGCTGAATTTGAGCCTAGTAAAGCACAAAATGTCAGCCTTTCGGATTACCTTGAAGATATCGAAAAACGCGCCATATTAAAAGCCTTGGCCAAGGCCAACAACAACAAGACCGCTGCGGCAAAACTGCTGGGGGTAAGCTTTAGAACCTTGCGCTATCGCTTATCCAAGCTAGGTCTTTCCAAAGAGGAGGAAAGCGACGAGGATTTTGGGCAGGACGAAGAACCCGTATAGCTTAAGGATGCCCGGAACCAGTCCTTAAGCCAGTACGATCCAGAGATAGGCGACGTATAAAATACCGTTCAGGAACAGCTGCTTGACACGAATATCGCCCCGATACACCAGATAGCGCATCCACAGGGCAGCCAACATGGTGACAACCACGCCTGCCAACACCTCCGTACGCGGCTCCCAAGGCGTGAGCATGATACCGATAGCGGGCAGCAATGTCCCCTGAAATACCATTGCACCGGTAATATTACCGAACGCCAGCGTATCTTTGCCCTTACGTATCCATAAAATACTGTTGACCTTCTCAGGCAACTCTGTCGCAATCGGAATAATCAGCAAAGACAACAGCAAGGCCGATATCCCCAGGATAGCCGCCGCATCTTCAACTCCATGAATAAATCCTTTTGCCCCGGCTATCAGCAAACCCAAGCCCAGCAAGAGTTGAATCACGATTACCAGCATATTGTCAGGCAACCCAAGCTTGCACAGAAACATATCTCCATCTGCTTCGGTCGCATGCCCTTCGTCCACCAGCCCCTTCGAGGCCCGTATGGTCAACATTACATAAATAAAATAGATCATCACCATGGCGAAGCCCAGTGCATATCGCACCGTTATCTGCGTATGAGGAATAAACAGCGCCACCGTGGCAAAGGCGAATGCCGCGATGAAAAAGTTCAAATCACGCGTCAGGCCGGTTCTCTCCGGACGCAAATGCCCTTGCGCGCCGCGACGCTTCCACACCGCCAGCGTCATTAAAAACAAGGACAAAGTAGACAGCATCAGTGGTGCACCCAGAATTGCCCCCACCCCGATCTCCTCATTGGTTTGCGAATTGGATGTACCCGCCAGCAAGGCCAGCAAAGGCACGGAAGTTTCAGGCAATGCCGTACCGACTGCCGCAAACAATGAGCCGGTCACCCCCTCGGAAATACCAATCCGCTCACCCAGATGCTCCAGCGCATTGGTAAACACTTCCGCAGCGATTAGAATTACAATGAGCATGACAAACAATGTGGCAAAAATCATAAAATGGATCCTGGACTAAAGTGATTTCGGCGCTTATTTTATCGGATAACCGCAAAGAACTGTGACATTAATAATCATGGACTCCATTCCCATCACCCCGGAAGGATTTGCGTGCGAAGGGGTATATATCCCATCCCCCAATCATGATGCCCGCCCTTCTGCGGAAATATGCCTGATCGTGATCCACAACATCAGCCTGCCGCCCAAGCAATATGGCGGAAACGGCATCATGGAACTGTTCACCAACCGGCTTGATCCGGATGAACACCCTTACTACGGGGAAATTCATACCCTGCGGGTATCCTCGCACTTTTTGATTCGTCGTGATGGTAAGCTGATACAATTCGTCTCATGCCTGCAGCGGGCTTGGCATGCCGGTCAATCCAGCTGGCAAGGCAGGGAACGTTGCAACGATTTCTCGGTCGGAATCGAACTGGAAGGCTGTGACGACGAAGGCTTTGCACCAGCACAGTACAAGACGCTGAATCGCCTGATTGCGGGGTTACGCGTAAGCTATCCCATCAAAGGTATCGCCGGGCATTCTGATATTGCCCCTGGGCGTAAAACAGACCCGGGGCCATTTTTTGACTGGACACAAGTAACGACATCAACATGAAACAATCACCTCTTGTTCTGGCGATGCTTATCGCCTTGCAGATTGCAGGCTGCGACAACCCCAAGGAAAGCGCCCAAAAGAAAGCGCCCAACTTGCCACTAGTCTCAATCGCGCAGGTGCAAAGGCAATCCATCGAGACCACCGAGGATGCCGTAGGTAGTATAGAAGGGTTAATTGACCCTACATTGGCCTCGGAAGTCGCTGCACGGGTGGTCAAGGTGCATGTCGGTGTGGGGGATAAAGTCAAAAAAGGGCAATTAATTGTCACACTGGATGCTGGCGACTTCGTCATGCAACGCAATGAAGCGCTTGCCGAAGTTTCCCGCATCGAAGCGCTACTCTCCAACCAGACCAAAACCGTGGTCAGGAATCAGGCACTGGTAGATAAGAAATTCATCTCACAGAATGCCGTGGATAATGACCTGGCACAGGAAAAAGTGCTGAAAGAGCAGCTTGCGGGAGCCAAAGCACGCGTCAACAGCATCAACCATAGCAGCAGCAAAACCCGGATTTATGCCCCGAATGATGGCGTGGTGGAAAGAAAAATCGTGGACAGCGGCGAGTACGTCCGCGCCGGCGATGCTATCGTGCAGATCATCGGCAACCAGAAGCTGCGGGCGCATATTCCAGTGCCGGAAAATGTCGCCGCGCAGATCAAACCCGGGCAAACGGTCAGACTTAGCACACCGACATCTGCCACAACTCACACCACAGCCGTCAAGGAAATCAAACCCCTGGTCATCTCAGACAGCCGGTCGGTGGATGTGATTGCGGATATTGATAATCAACCGGACTGGCAGGCCGGCGCCAGTATCAACGCGCAAATTGTGTTAAACAAAAAAGAGGGTGCGATTACCGTGCCTGAACAAAGCGTGGTGTTGCGCCCCGCCGGTGAAGTGGTTTATGTCATTCAGAACAATCAAGCCCAGCAAAAAATCGTGCAAACCGGCGCTGAAAAGAATGGCCTGATTGAAATATTGAGCGGCCTGGAAGACGGGCAAATGATAGCCGTGGATGGCGCAGCCTACCTGACTGACAAGGCACAAGTCAAAATCAGTTCCTCTGCCAAAGGCCAGCCATGACGCTGCCGGAGCTATCCATCAAGCGCCATGTACTCGCCTGGATGGTGTCTGCCGTCCTAGTGCTGTTCGGCCTGATCAGTTACCAGCGTATCGGCATTGACAGGATGCCGAATGTGGAGCTGCCCATTATCTCGGTCTCCACCACACTGCGCGGCGCCAATCCGGAGATCATGGACACCAGCGTCACCAATCTGGTGGAGTCCGCCGTCAACACCACCCCTGGTATCGAACATATCCAATCCTCTTCTTCCCCCGGCTTTTCCAACGTCGCCATCACGTTTGAGCTGGAAAAGAATATTGACGTCGCATTTAACGAGGTGCAATCCAAGGTCAACCAGGTTGTAAGACGTCTGCCTGATGCAGCTGACCCTCCTGTCGTGCAAAAACTGGAAACCAACGCGCAGCCCGTCATGTGGCTGGTGCTGCATGGCGATCGTACAGTACAGCAGCTTAATTTATATGCCCAGAACGTCATCAAGAAAAAGCTGGAAAACATCAACGGCGTGGGCGAAGTGCGGTTGGGCGGCCGGCGCGACCGCACCATACGCGTCAACCTGCTGCCGGACAGAATGGCCGCCTACAAAGTCAGCGCCAATGACTTGACCTCCGCTTTCCAGAAAGAGCATATCCAGCTTCCAGGCGGGTTTCTGGTCGGCAATCATGCTGAAAAACTGCTGAAACTCGACCTGGAATTCCACGACCTGAAATCGCTGTCAGAATTAGTGGTAAGTTATAGAACCAGCGCCCCGGTCAAGCTGAAAGACATCGCCAACATAGAAGACGGATTAACCGATAACCGCCAGATAGCGCGCTTTAACGGAAAACCTACCATTGGCCTGGGCATCGTCAAGATATCCAACGCCAACACAGTGGAAATCATCGACCGCGTCAAAGAAAAACTCGAAACAGAAATCCGCCCTAACCTTCCCCCAGGCCTGACGCTGGACGTTTCCACGGATGATTCGGAGTTTATCCGCGGCATGGTGCAAACGCTTAAAGACCATCTGGTAGAAGGCACGCTGTTTGCCGCGTTGATTGTGCTGATTTTCATGCGCTCGTTCAGCTCAACCCTGATGATTTGCCTGGAGATACCCGTTTCGCTATTTGGCGCAATCGCCGTGATGTATTTTTCCGGCTATACCTTCAACAGCATGACCCTGTTGGCCTTGCTGCTGCTGATTGGCGTAGTGGTGGATGATGCCATCGTGGTGCGTGAAAGCATTTTACGGCATATGTCTGGCGAAGCAGGCAATCCGCTGCCTGCCAACATGGCAGACAAAAAAGCGGTGGCGGCTTTCCGTACGCAAGCTACCATCAACGGCAGCCGCGAAGTGGTATTTGCGGTATTGGCGTCCACCGCCTCGCTGGTATGTATCTTTGCGCCGGTGATTTTTATGGAAGGCATGATAGGCAAGTTCTTTAAATCCTTTGCTGTGGTAGTGACTTTCGGCGTGCTTGTCTCCCTGCTGGTTTCGCTGACACTGACGCCGATGCTTTGTGCGCACTACCTGAAAGTACAACCGGAGCAGAACCGCATCTACCGCGCATTGGGACGCTTTTTTGCGAATATGGATAACGGTTATAAAGCCTTGCTGGGCGCCGTGCTGAATCATCGTTGGCTGGTATTGACAGTCACTTTCCTGATTGTGTTATCGAGCATATTTTTCTTCAAGCAGGTGGATAAAGACTTTGTACCGGAAGTGGATGAGGGCCGGTTCATGGTCAATTTCAAAACCCCTTTGGGCTCCAACCTCGCCTACACCGATTCCCGGCTGGCCTTGCTGGAGCAAGTGCTGGAGAAACATCGCGACCAGATCACCACCTACTTCACGGCCATCGGCATGGGCAGCCAAGGGCAAGTCAACCAAGGCATGATGTTTGTGAACCTGAAACCCAGGAACCAGCGCAACATGAAGCAGCAGGCGCTCATTAAAGTGTTGCGTGAGGAATTCGACGAAGTGCCTGGCGTGAAAGCATCCATCAGTGCAGTCTCGATCATTCGCGGCCAACGCTCGGAAAAACTGCAATTCAATCTTGTCGGATCAAACTTGCAAAAAGTGGGCGAACTTGCCTCAGCATTGCAAAGCAAGTTAAACAATATCCCCGGCATAGGCAAGATAGACATTGATACCCAGCTAGACCTGCCGCAATATGTGATGCAAGTGGACCGGGTACGCGCAGCCAGCCTGGGCATCACATCCAGCGACATCGCCAACGCCATCACCATCTACACCGGTGGGCTGGATGTCGCAGAATATAACGATACCGTCAGTGACGGACAGCGCTACAAAATCCGTCTCAAGGCAGCAGACAAAGACTTTACGCAAATCGCCGACTTGAGCAAGATTTACCTGCGCACCAAGAGCGGAGAACTGACGCGGCTGGATTCCGTGGTGCAGTTCAAGCAGGAACTGGGTGCCGCTGTGATTGGGCGTTATGATTTGCAATATGCCGCCAATTTTTACATTAACCCCAGCATGCCATTAGGCGAAGCGACAGACACCATCGAAAAGATCGGCCAGGAGATATTGCCCGCCGGCTATACGATAGGCTTGACAGGCCAGGCGCTGGAAATGAAAAAGACCATCCAGAACACCAGTTTTATTTTCATTCTGGCGCTGGTGTTGCTGTACATGGTGCTGGCCAGCCAGTTCAACTCGTTCCTGCAGCCTGCCATTGTCATGCTGGCGCAGCCATTGGCCATCATCGGCGGCGTGTTTGCACTGTGGGTCAGCGGCAATTCACTCAACATCTATTCGATGATTGGCCTGGTGTTGCTGATTGGCCTGGTCGCGAAAAACTCGATTCTATTGGTGGATCTGACCAACCAGCTGCGTGACAAAGGCGCCAGCGTGAACGAGGCCTTGAAAGAAGCCTGCCCGGTACGGTTGAGGCCAGTGCTGATGACATCTTTGACCATCATCCTGGCATTGCTGCCCGCCGCACTGGGCCTAGGCGCCGGCGCGGAGACCAATGGCCCGCTAGCGATTGCCGTGATTGGCGGCATGATCTCCTCTACCCTGCTCACCTTGGTGGTGGTACCAGCGGCGTATTCGCTGGTCATGAATACTCAAGAAAAATTCAAAGCCTGATCAACTAAAAAAGTATGCCCTGCAAGCCAATATCCATGCGGCTTCCAGGGCATACTTTGGAAACGCGGAAGAAGTAGTCGAGCGGGATGGAGTGCAAAGCGCACGGAACACAGAAAGCGAGATAGTACGGTTTTGTACAGCGAGCTTGCGAGTACCGCGCAACGCAGCAATTCGCCCGCGTAGACGCTTAATTTCGTGTTTCCAGTAGCTTTTGCACCACCAGACTGCCCACCATATCGCCTTCCACATTAGTAGCAGTGCGCAGGGTATCCAGCAGGCGGTCAAACGGCAGCAGAATCGCAATGGCCTCAGCGGGCAAGCCCACACTTTGCAGCACCATCACCATCGTCACCATGCCCGCACTGGGGATGCCGGGCGCACCCATCGCGGCGATCATGGCCGTGAAGAACACCGTCAATTGCTGCACCGTGTTCAAATCAATGCCCACCAGATTGGCGATAAACAAGGCCGCAGCCGCCTCGTAAAGCGCCGTGCCGTCCATGTTGATGGTCGCGCCTAGCGGAATGACAAAGCCCGCAATATCTTGCCGCACCTGCAAATTCTGGCTGGTACACCGCAAAGTCACCGGCAGCGTCGCCGCGCTGGAACTCGTCGCAAAGGCGGTAATCAGCGCGTCTTGAGATCCTTTCCAGAACCACAGCGGCGATTTACCGGTAAACAGATACAAAATCAGCGGCAGCACCACCACCGCATGCAGCAAGGTGGTGCCCACCACCACGGCAATAAACTTGATCAAACTTTGCAGCACGGCTAAATCTTGCGTCGCCACCAGCTTGAACAGCAGCGCGGCTACCCCCAGCGGCGCCAGTACCATCACCCAGCCGACAATTTGCAGGGTGATTTCCAGCATGCTTTTAAGAAGCGCATGGATATTGGCGTAGCGCTCACCGCCCATGACTAAAGCGATGCCTAAAAACAGCGCAAAAATCACCACCGCCAGCACATTGCCACTGCTAAGCGCGGTGAATGGGTTGACAAACAGCCCGTGCAAAAACTGCGCAAAAAACTCCGGCAAAGGCAATTGTTTCGCCTCAAAAGTTTGCATCGCATCGCTAAACATCGCCAACTGCAAGCCCGCGCCAGGCTTAAAGATATGACTGGCTACAAACGCCAGCAAAATCGCCAGCGCCATGGAGCTGATAAAAAACAGCAGCGTGCTCACCCACACGCGGTGCATCTGCTGGTGCTGCCGCAGATTGGCAATGCCCACCACAATGCTGCAAAACACCAGCGGAATCAGAATCATCTTGAGCAAATCGATAAACAGCGTGCCGATCAAGCCTGCGATATATAGGCTGGGATCCAACAAGGGCGCGCCTTCTGGCTTGCCTGAAAATAACCAGCCCAATAACAGGCCAGCAATTGCGCCCATCAGGATTTGGGTGTTAAGTGAAGGAAGTTTCATTTTATATTTCAATCTACCTTACGAGATGCGTTCCAGAATGTATTAAATACCATCCTAAGCCCAAGCCACCATGCATAAATTGCGTAGGTGGATTGACATTCTTCATCGGTGATCAACCCATGCGCCAGCTCATTTCTGAGGTTTGGCCCAAACGCGTCACAGAAGAGAGCCTTGAGTTCAAACGACAAGTCTTCTCCGAATATCTGCGCGACCTCTGGTGCTTCCATCAAGGTGCTTAGGCCGTTCTCGTTCTCGATGCCATCCTTATCGAGGGTGGTAGTCTTGACGCCAGCCGCCTTCAGGTGCCAACGAACCATGTGCTCGATTTGAGGCACCAAGATGTGTAGAGCAACGACGAAGTCATTGTCGTAGCCTGCAAAGAGGGCTCGGCCCATAAGGGCCTTTCTGTCCGTCGGGACGATGGGAGAGCGATTGGCGATAGCAATGAAGTCCTCCGCACGTAGCCTGTGTTCAAGACGCAGTACTTCTAGCGCAGGCCATATGTCACCCTGCACGACCAAGCCCAACTCCATGCCATAGTGTTTCACCATCTCGGCCCACAGAGTGGCCTTGTATTCCTCGGAATTGGCGTCCCCAAAACCCATTCCAGGGCGCTTTGCGATCACCCGCCCATCACGAGACATATGAGTTGCGGCAAAGAGCGCCTGTAACGGGTGCTCACGGAGCATCTTCTCTGAGAACTCGCGTATCTTCTCCGCTCTTGCCCCACGATAAATGTTGGCGAAAGCTGCGAGTGCATCGAGTGTCGGTTTTCCCTTCACGGCGTTAATGGCTGCTTCGACAATCTCAGAAATGTCGATAGTCGGCGACGTGATGCTGCCCATTTCGTCAAGAGACTTGGCACCAGTTTCACTCAGGTGCTTATGCAACTCCGTGATTCGTTCATCGACCCGATGAGTGTCGCGCTCACTGCGAGGGACATTGCGATAAGTTTGGATTGCATTCTCGTAGAAACTTGCTGCAACCATGTTGCTGGCTTGTTCAGACGATAACCTAGCCACGGCCTCCTTAACCCAACCCTCAGCTAGGAAAGCAGTCATCTCCGCTGCTTTGGCTATGTTGCCAGTCTGCTGAAACCATCGTGATGCCGCATCAAAATAGTCTCTGGCTCGATGCAGGTCACCACCGACGTCGAAGGCGCGAGCCATCGTTTCAAGCTTGATAGCAATTGCCTGACGATGATCGTGTCCAAGCTTGTGGCTTGCAAGCGTGTCTGAAAGCCAGAGAGCAAGGTATCCGTCTTCTTTTGTCGAATTGTCGAATGCAGTGACTAGTACAGTTTCGATTTCCTTCAGTCGATCACCAGCCCCCCTCTTAAGCATTAGGGTGAGGCTGATCGCTCGCTGCCAACACTCCCGGCTGCCTCTTATCCATGTTTCTGAATCGAGAGGGAGTTGGCGGTACGCATCAATTGCAAGCAAGGCGTACTTAGGGTCTCGCGGTTCAATCAACAGCCAAGTCAGATCAGCAAGTCGTGCTTGGAGCCAAGGGTCGTCGACTTCTTCGACAAACGCAGCGAAGAGATCCACATCCGACCGCTGAAAGTCCATTGGTAAGGATGATCGTCTTCCGTCCATGACCATGAACGGTTTGAATGGCTCGCTGGGATTGCTGGGATTCAGCATCATTGAACAAGCGTCCGCTAGTAGCCAAAGACCCTTGCCTTCCGAAAGAAGGCCATTTTCAACAGCCATGCGGGCGGCACTCGATAGAGATTGCCACATGCTTGAGTAGCCTTCGCAGTCACCAGCTGCGAGAGCTTTTTTCCAACCTGAGTTACGAAAATCATCGATGGTGATTGTTGTATGCTCTGGATAGCGTTCCATTTGTGAAAATTGATTAGCCATTTATCTTCTCAAACACAGCAGCAAAAAAGCCATCCGTGCCATGCAAATGTGGCAGCAGTTTTAGATAATCGCCAGTATCCAGCTCGATGTTTTGCTGCGCGAGAATCTCATTGGCGGGGATAAGCTTGAAATCGGGGTGCGCTTGCAAGAATGCTTCGGCAACCGCTTCGTTTTCATCTTTTAATAAACTACAAGTCGCGTAAATCAGCCGCCCCCCTGCTTTGGTGAGCTTGGCGGCACGCGCCAGTATGGACGTTTGTTTGGCATTGAGTTCCTGCACGTCTTGCTCGGTCTGCCGCCATTTCAAATCCGGGTTTCTTCTCAAGGTGCCAAGCCCGCTGCATGGTGCGTCCACCAGCACGCGATCGAACTTGCCATTCAGCCGTTTGAGCTTCGGGTCATTCTCGCTGCTGATGACTTGCGCGTGCAGATTGGATAGGCCACTGCGCTTTAACCTTTGCCCCAGATTGTGCAGCCGTTTTTCCGACACATCGAATGCGTAAATGCGCCCGGTGTTTTTCATGAGCGCGCCGATGGCCAGCGATTTGCCGCCTGCACCGGCGCAGAAATCCGCCACCATTTGCCCGCGCTTGGGCGCCACCAGATAACTCAGCAACTGGCTGCCTTCATCCTGCACTTCGATTTTGCCTTCGGTGAACAACACATGGCGGCCGATACTGATGCGGTTTGGCATGCGGATACCAACAGGAGAATATGGTGTAACGGTGATGGTATTCTCGTTATTAGTATTCTCTGCCTGCATCTTTTTCAAGACGTCATCTCGATTGCCTTTGATAGTATTCACACGCAAGTCTAGACTCGCCTGATCGAACATGCTGCGACAGATAGTGAGCGCTTGCTCCTCACCATACTGCGCAACCAGCTTGTTCCAGAACCAGTCGCGCACATCCGCCTGCACGGCAAGCGGCAGGTTTTCGGTAGATTTGGCCTTGATGGCATGCGCCCATTCTTTTTGCTGTTCGTTCAGCACAGGTTCTAATTCCCGAATGCTTTTGCCCTGGATGCGAAGCAAATATGCCAGCACCAGTTTGCGGGCATCTGCCTGCTCATCTTCTGAATTGGTTGTTACTGCTGTAAGAAAGCGCAAACGGCGCAACACGCCATACACAGTCTCTGCGATAAAGGCGCGGTCTTTGGTGCCAAGCTCGCGGTGGCCACGAAAGAAATCGCCCATTTTTGCATCGGCCGGGCCAGAAAAGGCGAGTAAATCATTGAGTAGCATCGCCGCCAAGCGCAGTAAGTTTGCGTTCATTTTGTCTCTTTATTGGTTAATTACCGGACGATTGGTGTTGATTTGCGTTGCCGTCATCTCATACACCTTGCCGTCCTTTTCGGTTTTGCGGATTTTAATCGGAATATATTGAAAACCGGGCGCCAGCCACAGTTCCATCTTGTCTTCGGAATCCCAGCCACTGCGGGAAATATGCAAGGTGTTGATTTCACCCAGCTCGCCGGTGAGCAATTGCTCCCCTTCAAACTGGTAGTCATACACTTTGAGCTTCTTGCCATTGGTGATGGGGATCTGCATGGTCTCCAGCGGCGGCACAAACATGAACTGGTACATAAAGCTCAGCAAATCCTGTGCGCCTTCTAGCAAAGGCTCGGTCTTTTCGCCTTTGGCCGATTTTAACAGCAAGGTCTTGTTGGCCCAGTCAAAAGTCGCCAGATAGGTTTTGTCATCCTTTTGCCCATATTGATACAGATAACGCTGGGGCTGCAGGCCGGTTTTGACAAGTTCGCCTTCGCTTTCCTGTACCAGATCGCCAATAAACAGGGACACTATGCCGCTCGGCTCTGTCAGGCTAGTGATTTTGTAATGTTTCTCGTCCATCAGGTCATACACAATCTTGGCTTTCCCCTCTGCCGGGCCATCTATTTGGGTGCTGACAGTGAAATAGGTTTCCACATAGCGGTGAGCATTTTCGTTAATCACCAAGCCTGCATCCACTGGCTGAACAGCTTCGGGCGGCACCTCGGGCTGGGGTAGCGGCTCTTGTACCGGAGCTGGTTCGGGTGCTGGGGACGCTGACGTATTATCCACTACTGGTACCGGCTCCGGAGGTGTTTCAGGCGTTGCCTCGACGGGATCAGGCAGTGCGGGCTCCTGCACAGGTGCCGCCGCCGGTACTTCCGGCGCGGCTTCCGGTGTGGGGTGCTCCACTGCTGGCGGCACAGCTTCGGGCATCTGCAAGTGCGCCTCTATGATGTACAATTCCTTTTTCAGGCTAGGTAGCGCCAGAAAATGTCCGCCAAACAGCCAAGCGTGCAGCAACATGGAAATGAATATCGCCCACCCCAAGCGGCGGGTAGCAGGCTCATCCAACCATGATTGCAATATTTGCCACATGGCGCAATTGTATCGTGAGTTGCCCGTTTGCGTTTATTGAATACTCAGCTTGGTGAGCGTCTGTTCAAAGTTCTCACCATCTTCGTCGGTCAGCTTGTAGCGCACCGGCAAATAGTATTGCTCCTGCGCTAGCCAAAGCTGCTTTTTCTCTTCGCCCGCTGCTGCCTCGTTGGAAATCTGCAGCGTTTTGTAGCTGGCCACGGTGACATCGCGGGCAATGATTTTATAGTGATACTGTTTCAGGCTTTTGCCCGTCGTCAGGGTGACGTCCACCGCATCCTTGCCGGGCGGGCGGAACATGAATTGATACACATAGCTCGCCAGATCCTGCGTGCCAACTGTCAGCTTTTCGGTTTTTGTCTCCCCCTTTACCTGCATTCTCAGCTGATTCCTGAGCCAGTCAAAATCCGCGATCAAGGTTTTTTTGCTACCTTTGCCCTGATGCAATTCAAAGTGCATTGGCTTTAGGCCATTCCTGGTTACCGCACCGTTACTGATTAGCACGCGCTCGCCCATCAGCGCATAAACGCCCAAACCTTTGGTGACTGACTTGATGCGGTACTGCTTGCCATCCTGAGCAAAGGTTTCCCTGACCTTGGCAAATAGCTTGCCGTTGCGCGCAACGTCGTACTCCAGCTGAATATTTTTGGGCAAAGCATAAGCCACATGGGTGCTCAACAGCACAATTATCAGCAAAGTTTTTAGCAGTCGTAGCATAGCGTATGCTCGATGGAAAATACCATTAACGCGCCAAGCCTGGCTTAGACGACAACCGCCTAGACAACAACCGTAGCCGCCTCATTTGCCTGTTGTGCGCGGATATGGCCGATTTCATATACCGTTTCGCCCGCCGCTTCCAGCAAGGCTTTGGCTTGGGCCGCGTGGGATTTATCCAGCACCACTGCCATGCCGATACCGCAATTGAATGTGCGGTAAAGCTCCAGATGTTCGATGTTGCCTTGCGCTTGTAGCCACTGGAACAGTGGCAGCAGTGCCCAGCTATCTTTGCGGATTTCGGCGGTCAGGCCTTCCGGCAATACGCGTGGGATATTCTCGGTGATGCCGCCGCCTGTGATGTGTGCCATGCCTTTTACCGGCAATGTCTCAATCAGTTTCAGCATGGGTTTGACGTAGATTTTGGTAGGCGCCATCACCACGTCCTTGAACTTTCTGCCATGAAAGTCGGATTCCATATCAATGCCGGATTTCTCGATCAATTTGCGAACCAGTGAATAGCCGTTGGAATGTGCGCCGCTGGACGCCAAACCCAGCACGACATCACCCGCTTGAATGGTAGAGCCGTCGATGATCTTGGATCTATCCACCGCGCCCACGGCAAAACCGGCCAGATCATATTCCCCAGCAGGGTACATGCCTGGCATCTCCGCAGTTTCTCCGCCCACCAGCGCGCAGCCAGCCTGCTCACAACCCAATGCGATACCTTTGATCACATCCGCCGCAGTACCTACTTCCAGCTTGCCGCAAGCAAAATAATCCAGGAAGAACAATGGCTCGGCGCCTTGTACCAGAATGTCATTGACACTCATGGCCACCAAGTCTATGCCGACTGTATCATGCTTGTTCAGCTGAAACGCCAGTTTGAGCTTGGTGCCAACACCATCCGTGCCAGACACCAGAATCGGCTCTTTAAACTTCTTGGGGACTTCGAATAACGAACCAAACCCGCCGATACCACCCAACACCTCCGGCCGCATGGTACGCTTGGCAAAGGGCTTGATGCGCTCGACCAAGGCATCGCCCGCCTCGATGTCCACACCAGCGTCACGATAAGAAATGGAAGTTTTCTGGTTTGTCTCAGTACTCAAAATGGCTCTCGATTCGACTTAAATTGCCGCGCTTAATTTTCCGCATCCGCGCAGCAGTTTCAGTATAATTTGCAAAAGCGATATTTTAACCTACTATGGTTAATCAACCAAAATAGGGTTAATCAACCAAAATGGCAAACCAACCCAAAAGCAAAGCAAGCAAATCCGGCGTGACAAACTTCATGAGCGATTATCGCTGGTGGATTCTGTTTGCCGCCTTTCTGTACCTGCTCTACCTGCTCAAACCCATCTTGACGCCCTTCCTTGCCGCCGCGGTGATCGCCTATATCTGCGATCCGCTTGTAGACAGACTAAGTGCGACAGGCAACGGCAAGCTGCGCTTGGGCAGAACTTCTGCCACCGTAGTTGTGATGACCGGTATCCTCATCGCCATCCTTGGCTTATTCCTGATTCTGGTGCCGCTGCTGCAGAAACAATCCATCCTGATTGCCGAGCGCTTGCCCGGCCTGATCGACCATACCCGCCAAAACATAGAACCTTGGCTGCAAGCCAGATTCGGTATCAGTTTTTCCATAGATAGCGCGCACATTCAGGACATTTTCAGCAAGAACTGGAAAACCACTGGCGATATTCTGGGAGAAGTACTTAAAACAGCCGGTACTCAAGGTTTAGCATTTATCGGCATCTTAGCAAACCTGTGCCTGTTGCCAGTGGTGTTGTTTTATCTGCTACGTGACTGGGATGTACTTGTTGGCAATATTGGCGAACTGATCCCTCGCGAATGGATAGGCAAAGCCACAGCTGTCGCACATGAAATTGACGATGTCGTGGCAGAATTCCTGCGCGGACAGCTTTCGGTCATGGCGGCCTTGTGTGTGTTTTACAGCATTGGGCTGTGGCTGGTGGGGCTGGATATGGCGCTCTCGATTGGCCTGATTGCGGGCCTGCTGAGCTTTGTGCCTTACCTCGGTTTTGCGCTGGCCTTTGTAATGGCCATACTGCTTGCGCTACTGCAATTTACTTCACTCTCGCAAGTAGTGCCGGTGCTGCTGGTGTTTGGCCTCGGCCAGGTAGTGGAAAGCATGATCCTCACCCCGCTGCTGGTGGGCGACCGCATCGGCCTCCACCCCGTCCTCGTCATTCTGGCATTGCTGGCAGGTGGCCAACTGTTCGGCTTCACCGGTGTCTTGCTGGCGCTACCCGTCAGTGCGGCAATCGCTGTAAGCTTGCGCCACACCAAACGCAGTTATCTCAACAGCGACACTTATCTCGGCTGATTCGACCAAGCGCATGAAACAGTTGTTGCTAGACATGCAGCCCGCGCCCGCGCCTTCGCTGGAAAATTTTGTACCTGGCAAAAATGCCGAAGCGCTTAAGTCTATTCGAGATGCTATTGCCGGAAAACCACCGAGATTCATTTACCTTTGGGGCGAAGTAGGCAGTGGGAAGAGCCATTTATTATCGGCCTGCAAGGCGCATGGAATAAAGGTTTCAGACGATGTGCATTTGCTCGACAACAACACCCAAATCGCACTTTTTAATCAATTCAACCAGCTCAAGGAGCAAGGCGAGATGCTAGTCACTGCGGGCTTACATGCGCCCACGCAAATGGGCTTGCGCGACGACTTAGCCACGCGCCTGGCTTGGGGGCTGGTGTACCAGTTGCACCCGCTTACCGATGCGGAAAAAGCGCAAGCGCTCAAACAACATGCCCTTGAGCGCGGCATGAAGCTGCCGGCCGAAGTGATTGATTATTGCCTGCGTTACCTGAGACGAGACCTACCCACCTTGATGGCGGTGCTGGATGCGCTGGACGAATGGTCGCTAACCGAGAAGAAACCGGTCACGGTGCCGATGCTGAAGAAACTCATACAGCTGGATTTAGGAATTTAAGCTTCTATTTTTTAAGTTGTTTGATTTAAAGTAAGGGTCTTAGGAAGCTAAAGCGGATTTTTTCTTAATAATTTGAGTATTTCAAGGTACATATTAACAGCCCTATGATTAAAGCGAAACTCAGTCTCTTTCAGGTGCAAATAGAACGTATGCT
>Ga0233425_10003927_pt1 | contig 25905 bp, 26 predicted proteins | sample Watercolumn_Towu_2_FD_181712 | JGI IMG/M metagenome (GOLD analysis project Ga0233425, IMG submission 181712) | Freshwater microbial communities from Lake Towuti, South Sulawesi, Indonesia - Watercolumn_Towuti2014_140_MG | ecosystem: Environmental > Aquatic > Freshwater > Lake | place... | reverse complement strand
ACCGTTGCCGAGGCCGAGCTGATGCAGGCCATCGCCGAGACGCTCGACTGCCCCATGCCACCCCTGCTCGCCGCCGCCTGATGGCGGCACGGCGGAGCGGACACCCGCTGGTTTCTCCGTGCGGCCTACCCGTCGGACTCATGGGTATACCCGTGCCGGTGGCGCTGCAGCGCCCAGGCGACGTGTTCGCGCACCAGCGCCGACGGATCGCCGGCGCGCCGCGCAAGGGCGGCGATGACTGCCGCCGACGGCGGCGCGTTGCCCAGCGCGACGGCCAGGTTGCGCAGCCAGCACTCGTAGCCGATGCGCCGTATCGCCGAGCCCTCGGTACGGCTCAGAAACTCCGCCTCCGACCAGCCGAACAGGTCGGCGAGCGCGGGCGCATCGAGACCGTGACGGACGGCGAAATCCGGCTCCGCCGTTGCCCGCGCGAACCGGTTCCACGGACAGACCAGTTGGCAATCGTCGCAGCCGTAGATGCGGTTGCCGATGAGCGGCCGCAGTTCCTCCGGTATCGGCCCGCGCAGCTCGATGGTGAGATAGGAGATGCAGCGGCGGGCATCGAGCCGGTACGGGGCCACGATCGCCCGCGTCGGGCAGACCTCGATGCAAGCCGTGCAGCGGCCGCAGTGGCCGGCCAGCTCGGGCCGGTCGGCCGGCAGTGGTAGATCGGCCGGCAGTGGTAGATCGGTATAAATCTCGCCGAGAAAGAACCACGAGCCGGCGTCGCGATGGATCAGATTGGTGTGCTTGCCGATCCAGCCCAGACCGGCGTCGCGCGCCAGCGCCTTCTCGAGCACCGGCGCGCTGTCGGCGAACACGCGGTAACCGAACGCACCGGCCTCCGCCTGGATGCGGTCCGCGAGTTGCTGCAGGCGCCGCCGCATGAGTTTGTGGTAGTCGCGGCCCAAGGCATAGCGCGAGACATATCCCTTTGCCGGATCAGCGAGCACCGCCGCGGCGGGCGCGGCACCGTCCGGCAGATAGTCCATGCGGGCGCTGATCACCCGCAGCGTCCCCGGAACGAGTTCGGCCGGCCGGCTGCGCCGGTGACCGTGCCGGGCCATGTAACCCATCTCGCCGTGAAATCCGGCCGCCAGCCACTCATCCAGACGCGCCTCGTCGGCGGCGAGATCGATGCCGGCCACGCCCATCCGCTGAAAGCCGAGTTCGCGACCCCAAACCCCGATCCGCGCGGCCAGGTCATGCCATCGGGCATCGCCTGCCTCCCGCGAAGAATCGTTCTTGCCTGACGAACGGATATGCACGCCGTCAGCCTACACCCGCGATGCGATCACGATGAACCGGCGTTTCGCCGGCGCGGCCCGCCCGTGCTAATCTCCGCGCCCTCGTCCACTCGTCACGCAGGCTTGCCATGAACACCGGACCTACCGCCTCCCGATCCGAACTGCATCCGAACCTGTCCCTGGGCAATCTCGACCCGTTCGGCATCCTCCCCGCCTACATGGAGGTCGTGCGGGCCTGGGGCCAGGCGCCGCAGCAGTTGCAGGACCGTTTCAACGAATTCTTCTCCGGTCTGCTCAAGGTCCAGCACCAGGTCGCGGAACGCGCCGTCGGCCACTTCGTTCCGGATTTCGTGCCGGCCGTGTCCTATGACGAGCGTTTCCAGGACAAGGCGTGGATTGAAAGCCCGTGGTTCGACCTGCTCAAGGAGTACTACCTGCTCTGCACGCGGGCGATCGAGGATGCCATCTATGCGACTCCCGAGGTGCCGGAGAAGACGCGCCGGCGTGCGGCCTTCTGGGCCCGGCAGGCGCTCAACGCCGTTTCGCCCAGCAACTTCCTGTGGACCAACCCGATCGCGCTCACCAGGTTCATCGCCACCGGCGGCATGAGCCTCGCCGAAGGTTACAAGCTCTGGGTCAACGACCTCGCCAGCAACGACATCCGCATGGTCGACGACGAGGCCCTGACGCTCGGCACCGACATCGCGGCGACGCCGGGGCAGGTGGTCTATCGCAACGACCTGATGGAGGTCATCCAGTACGGCCCGGCGACGACGCAGGTGCGGCGCACGCCGGTGGTCATCGTCGCGCCGTGGATCAACAAGTACTACGTGCTCGACCTGTCGCCGGACAAGAGTCTCGTGCGCTATCTCGTCAACCAGGGATTCACGGTCTTCATCACCTCGTGGAAAAATCCGGACGGCGCCATGGGTGACACCCGGTTCGACGACTACCTGACGCGCGGCGCCGCCACCATCATCGATGTCGCCCGCGCCATCTGCGGCGTCGACACGGTGCACGCCGTCGGCTACTGCATCGGTGGGACGCTGCTGTCGGCGCTGATGGCCTGGTATGCGCGCGGCGGCGGCGCCACGCCGGTGTCGAGCTGGACGCTGCTGACCACGCTCATCGACTTCGACAGCCCCGGCGACATCGACGCCTTCATCACCGACGACGGCATCCGCTACATCGAGGAGCGCATGGCCGCGAACGGCTACCTCGACGGCGGCGAGATGGGCGGCACCTTCCGCTGGCTGCGCCCCAACAGCCTCATCTGGCGCTACGTGATCCACAACTACCTCTACGGCGAGGAACCGCCGCCGATGGACGTGCTGCAGTGGAACGTCGACTGCACGCGCCTGCCCAAGGCCATGCACAGCTTCTATCTGCGCGAGTTCTACCTGCGCAACCGGCTGATCGTGCCCGATGACCTCGTGCTCGCCGGCCGCGCCATCGACCTGCGGCTGATCGAGGCGCCGGCCTATGTCGTCGGCACCGAGCAGGATCACATCGCGCCGTGGAAGGAGACCTTCAAGATCGCCGGCCTCGTGCGCGGCCCGGTGCGTTACACGCTGGCGACCTCCGGCCACATCCTCGGCATCCTGTCGGCGCCGGTCACGCCGCCGAAGCGGCGTTACTGGAGCGGCGACGCCAGCGGCGCCCGCGATGCGGAAGCCTGGCGGACCGGCATCGAGAAGACTGCCGGTTCGTGGTGGGAGGACTGGTCCCGCTGGCTCGGCGGACAGTGCGGCGACCTGGTCGCCGCCCGCGAGCCCGGCAGCGCCGCGCATCCGCCACTCGCCGCCGCGCCCGGCACCTACGTGCTGGAGAAATAGCGACGGCAACAAACCTGCAATATCGGCGCGATAGTGTTGTGCCCATCCCCGATTCCCGATCCGAGGTGGGCAATGCAGGAACATTCCCGGCAAGGCGATGTCAGCGGTGATCTGCGGCGCGAGATCAATGCCCTCTCCGGCTTGCTCCAGTTCAGCATCGAACGTGGCTACCCGGAGCAGCTGCGGGTCGCGCTGCAGGCGATGATGCGGGCGCGTTTGCAGCGACTCGAGACCCGCCCGGAGACCGCGCTCGGCTACTCGGTCTGAGCGCGCCGGGCGAGCAGCAACAACGCCAGCGCCGCCAGGGCCGTGCCGAGTGAGGCGGCCGCAAAGGCCGCGCTGGCGCCGACGACCTCCCACAAGCCGCCGAAGAGCGCCGCCCCCGGCAGCGCCAGCAGCCCGCAGACCAGGTGATAGGCGCCGAAGGCCGTGGCCTTCTGCGCCGCCGGTGCGCAGTCGCCGATCAGGGCCCGCTCCGCCGCCTCGGTCGAGGCCAGCGCCCCGGCATGGGCAAGGAACAACGCGCAGGCCGTGACGCTGCCCGCATCGCCGCCCATATCGCAAGCAGCGATCGCGGCCAGCACCGCGACCCGCACGCCCCATCCGGCAATCACCACCGCCATCCTGCCGATCCCATCGGACGCCACCCCGGCGGCGTAGGCGACGGTCACCTTGACGACGTGCGCGAGCGACCACAACAGCGGCACCCACAGGACGTCCACCCCGTGTTGCGTGACCCAGACGACCAGGAAGGCCTCCGGCACCGTGGACAGGGTCAGGGCCGCGGCGGCCAGCACCAGCCCGCGCAGCCGGGCATCGATGCCGCGCCATCGTGGCCACGCCGCGGGTGGCGGACTGGCGGGCGCCGCCTGTCGCGGCAGCGCGGCGAACAGGGTCAGGATCACGAGCGCGCCGGGTACCGCCGACCAGAGGAAAACGGCCTCGACCGAGAGGCCGGCGGCGAGCAGCGGCCAGGCGAGCAGCGGGCCGACGATGGCGCCGGCGTGATCCATGGCGCGATGGAAACCGAAGGCGCGCCCGCGCCGGCCGGCATCCACAGCGCCGGCGATCAGGGCATCGCGTGGCGCCGTCCGTATGCCCTTGCCGGCCCGATCGAGGAAACGCAGGCCGAATACCGCCGGCCAGGTGCCGGCCAGACCGATGAGCGGGCGGGCGACGTTGGACAGCAGGTAGCCGCCGATCACCAGCCGCCGATGGCCGAAACCGCGGTCGGCCAACCAGCCCGAATAGAGCTTGAGCAGGCTCGACACCGACTCGGCCGCGCCCTCGATGATGCCCACCACCAGCGGCCCGCCGCCGAGCGTGGCGGTGACGACGATGGGCAGGAGCGGCGTGATCATCTCGCTGGCCGCATCGTTGAGCAGCGAGACCACCGACAGCAGGATCACGAGCGGCGGCAGCGATCGGGCGGGGCCGGCGTTCGACGGGATCGACATGGCCGGCCATGATATTGCACCGGCCGCGGCAACGGCGTATGTAGGATGGACTATGCACCCCATCGACCCCGTCTGCGGGATGCAGGTCGACCCCGAGCGCGCCGCCGCCTTCCACGACCATGCCGGCCGGCGCCATTACTTCTGCTGTACCGGCTGCCGCGACACTTTCGCCGCCGACCCGGACATCTACATCAAGGCCACGGGCAATGGCGGTGGACGCGGCATCGCGACGGCGGCGGTGACCGTAAGCCGGAGCGGTACCGCGAAGGACCCGATCTGCGGTATGCGCGTGGACAAGGGGACCACCCGCAAACTGGAGCGCGACGGCCGCACACATTATTTCTGCAGTGATCATTGCCTGCGCAAGTTCAGGGGCGACGCCGGGCCGCCGCCGGAGGGGCCGGTCGCCGACTACGTCTGCCCCATGCATCCGGAGGTGGTCAGCCGCACGCCGGGCGACTGCCCGATCTGCGGCATGGCGCTGGAGCCGCGCACGATCGGCCTGAGGGAGGAGCGCAATCCCGAGCTCGAGGACATGAGCCGGCGGCTGTGGGTGAGCGCGGCGCTCGCCGGACCGCTGCTGCTCATGGCCATGACCGCCGATCTGCTGCCCGACCTCGCCCACCGCCTGCTCGCGCCCGCCGCCCTGCAGCGGCTGGAACTGGCGCTCGCCGCCCCGGTGGTCCTGTGGGGCGGCTGGCCGTTCTTCGTGCGCGGCGCCGCCTCGCTGGTCAGCCGCCGCCTCAACATGTTCACCCTGATCGCGCTCGGCGTCGGCGTCGCCTTCCTCTACAGCATGGTGGCGGTGATCGCCCCGGGGCTGTTCCCGGCGTCGATGCGCGGCGGGCACGGCCTGGTGCACGTCTACTTCGAGGCCGCCGCCGTCATCACCGCCCTGGTGCTGCTCGGGCAGGTGCTCGAACTGCAGGCCCGCAGCCGCACCGGCGCCGCCATCCGCCTGCTGCTCGGACTGGCGCCGAAGACCGCCCGCATCGTGCGTGCCGACGGGCGCGAGGAGGACGTCGCGCTCGAGGCGGTGCGGCCCGGGGACTGCCTGCGCGTGCGCCCGGGGGAGAAGGTGCCGGTGGACGGCGTGGTAATCGAGGGCGCCGGCAGCGTCGATGAGTCGATGATCACCGGCGAGCCGATCCCGGTGGAGAAGCACGGCGGCGACCGGCTGATCGGCGCCACCATCAACACCACCGGCGGCCTGCTCATGCGCGCCGAGCGAGTCGGTGCCGACACCCTGCTCGCGCAGATCGTGCGCATGGTGAGCGAGGCGGCGCGCAGCCGCGCCCCCATCCAGCGGCTGGCCGACCTGGTCGCCGCCTATTTCGTGCCGGCCGTGGTCGCGGTCGCCGCCGGCACCTTCGCCATCTGGTGGGCGTGGGGCCCGGAGCCGTCGCTGCCCTTCGCCGTGGTCAACAGCGTGGCGGTGCTGATCATCGCCTGCCCCTGCGCGCTCGGGCTGGCGACGCCGATGTCGATCATGGTCGGCACCGGCCGCGGCGCGCAGACCGGCGTGCTGATCAGGAACGCCGAGGCCCTGGAGGTCCTGGAGAAGGTGGACACCCTGGTCGTGGACAAGACCGGGACGCTGACCGAGGGCAGGCCGCGGCTGACGACGGTGATCGCCGCCGCCGGCTTCGGCGAAGCCGAGGTGCTGGCCCTGGCGGCGAGCATCGAGCGCGCCAGCGAGCATCCGCTGGCCGCCGCGGTGCTGGCCGGGGCGCAGGCGCGGCAAGTGAGCCTCGCGCCGGTCGCCGACTTCCAGGCCTTCCCCGGACGCGGGGTGTACGGCACCGTCGCGGGCCGCAAGGTCCTGCTCGGCAACCAGGGGCTGCTGAAGTCCGCGGGCATCGACGCCGGGGAGCTCGCCGCCGGCACCGAGGCCCTGCGCGCGGAGGGCCAGACGGTGATGCTGCTCGCCGTGGACGGCCGGTCGGCCGGGCTGATCGGCGTGGCCGATCCGGTACGCGAGACCAGCCCCGAGGCGATCCGCAGCCTGCACGCCGAGGGCATCCGCATCGTCATGCTCACCGGCGACAACGCCCTGACGGCCGCGGTGGTGGCGCACCGGCTCGGCATCGACCGCGTGCAGGCCGAAGTGCTGCCCGACGGCAAGGCGGCGCAGATCGGGCAGATGCAGGCCGAGGGCCGCATCGTGGCCATGGCCGGCGACGGCATCAACGACGCCCCGGCGCTGGCCCAGGCACAGGTCGGCATCGCCATGGGCACCGGCACCGACGTGGCCATGGAGAGCGCCGGGGTGACGCTGGTGAAGGGCGACCTGCGCGGCATCGTGCGGGCACGGCACTTGAGCCGCGCCACCATGCGCAATATCCGCCAGAACCTGTTCTTCGCCTTTGTCTACAACCTGCTCGGCGTGCCGATCGCGGCCGGCGTCCTCTATCCCCAATTCGGCATCCTGCTGTCGCCGATGGTGGCCGCCGCGGCGATGAGCTTCAGCTCGGTGTCGGTGATCGCCAACGCCCTGCGCCTGCGCCACGTCCGCCTGTAAGGTTCCGGTCCGGTTCCGGGTTACGATCCGCCGACCATCCCCCCGAGACGACGCGAACATGATCGAAATCATCCCCAACTGGCATCCGATCTTCGTCCACTTCACGGTCGCCCTGCTGACCACCGCCGGCGTCCTCACCGTTTTCGCGGTGCTGCTGCCAGCGACCGCCGAGCTGCGCCGGCAGCTGGAAACCGTGGCGCGCTGGAACCTCTGGATCGGATTCGGCTTTGCCATCGCCACCGTCTTCGCCGGCTGGGTCGCCTATTCGACCGTGGTTCACGACGATGTCTCCCACCTCGCCATGCGCGGCCATCGCAACATGGCCATGACCACCATTTCGATCTATCTCGCGGTGTTCTTCTGGAGCGTCACCCGCCACTGGCAACGGCAGCCGGCCAACATCGCCTTCGCGGCGCTGCTGTTGGTCGCGACCGGCTGTCTCGCGGTGACCGGGTTTCGCGGCGGCGAACTGGTCTATCGCTACGGGGTCGGGGTCATGGCGCTGCCCGACCGCGCCACTCGCAGTCCTGCCGTGCCGGCAGCACCGGCCGCTGCGGCCGAACCGGCCACCCACGATCACGCCGCCGCCGGCCACTAGAGATATCAGGTCCGATCAGGCGCCGGCAACGACATCGGGCGACCCGGCCAGGCGTTCCTTGATCGCCGACCAGAGGGCGGCAAAGGCCCGGCCGGGATCGGAGGGCCCGGCGAATTCCCCGACCGGCGCCTGGTGCACGCCCATGCGCTCGATCTGGCTCGCATAGGGGACGAACACCCGCAACAGCTCCGGATGGGCAGCCGCGAACTGCTGCACCAGTTCCACGTGCAGGCTGCGGCGGCGATCCAGCATCGAGAAGAAGGGCAGGAAATGCTGGCCGTGCAGGCCGCGATCGCGGCAGAAGTCGAGCAGCATGTCGTAGGCCCGCAGGGACAGATGCGTCGGGATGATGGGGATGAGCAGGGCGTCGGCGGCGTTGAAGACATTCTCCGAGACCAGCGATATACCCGGCGGACAGTCGAGGAACACGTAGTCGTAGTCGTCGGCCACCGGTTTGAGCACGCGCCGCAGGCGATCGTCGGCGTGCTTCTCCTCGCTGAGGATCAGGTCCATGTTCCGGTGCGAGAAATCGGCCGGCACGACCTTGAGGTTGGCGTAGGCGGTCGGCTGGATGTCGCGGAGGATATGGTTTTTCTTGCCGATGAACTTCTCGCTGCCGCCCGGAAGACCCGGATCGACGCGCAGGTAGTAGCTGGCGGCGCCCTGCGGGTCGAGGTCCACCAGCAGCGTGCGGGCGCCCTCGGCGGCGGCGTGCCAGGCCAGATTGACGGCGGCGGCGGTCTTGCCGACCCCGCCCTTGAGATTGTAGGACGCCAGCACCTTCATGCCCCCGCCTCCGTCTTGGTCGATGACGCATCCTCGGCGCTGCGCGCCCGGACGGCAAGCTCCAGCAGTTCCGCCGCCAGCCGCTCGAACTGCCGGCGCCGCCGCCGGCGCAGGAACCGGTCGCGGCGATCCGGGAATGCCTGCCGCCGCCGGCGTTCCCGCTGCGCGAGGCGGCGGTCGAGCTCGAGCAGCACGGCGCGCAACTGCGGATCGCGCAGGATCAGGCGGTAGTGGGCAAGCATCTGTCGCTGCACGTGCAGGTCGCAGATCGCGCCGAGGACGTCCTGCATCTTGCGCAGGGCGGCGATGAGCTTGCCGCACCGGACCGGTGACAACGGCCGGAAGGCCTCGAGCAGATAGCGCAGCTCCTTGCAGTCCTTGCGCAGGGCATGCAGGCGTTCGAACCGGGAACCGGCGCCAAGCCGGCGCGCCGTGCGGGCAACGGTCCGCTGGAGTTCGTCCACGGTCGAGCGCGCCACCTCGGCCAGGATCGGCTGCGGCCCGGCGGACTGCGTCATGGCCGCCAGCGAGAAGGTCTTCCAGGCGTCGCCAAGCGCCGCATACCGATCCGACTGTAGCGTCCTGAGCAGGGCGCCATGCGCCTGATTCCGGCGGCGCAGCAACAGGGTGTGCAGCGGCTGCACCCGTTGGCGCGCATCGAACTTCGCTGCCTCGGCGTCGAGGGCGGCGATGAACACGTCGAGATCGCGCCGCGCGCCGGTGGCCCTGGCAATCCAGGCGAGCTGCCGCCGCAGGACCTCGCAGGTCGCCGGTTCGAACAGCCCGATGCAGTGCTTGAGCAGGGAACGGGCGCGGCGCAGGGCCACCCGGTAATCATGCAGGGCCTCGGGATCGGCGTCGGCGACGATGCCCGATTCGAGGGCCGCGGCCGCGCTGCGCTGGGCCGCCAGCAGGGCTGCCACAGCGGCGGCGGCCGGTGCGGCGGCCGGCATGGTTACAGGCTCTCGGCCGCGTAATCGGCGAGCCGCGACCGCTCGCCGCGCAGCAGGATGATGTGGCCGCTGTGGTCCCAGCCCTTGAAGCGATCGACGACATAGGTGAGGCCGGACGTCGTCTCCGACAGGTAAGGCGTGTCGATCTGGCCGATGTTGCCGAGCGCCAGGATCTTGGAGCCCGGACCGGCGCGCGTGATCAGCGTCTTCATCTGCTTGGGCGTCAGGTTCTGGGCCTCGTCCAGGATGATGTAGCGGTTGAGGAAGGTGCGGCCGCGCATGAAATTGAGCGAGCGAATTTTGATCCGCTTCTGCAGGATGTCGGCGGTCGCCTGCCGGCCCCACTCGCCGCCGACCTCGGTCTGGGTCAGCACCTCGAGGTTGTCGAGCAGGGCACCCATCCACGGCGTCATCTTCTCCTCCTCGGTGCCGGGCAGATAGCCGATGTCCTCGCCGACCGGGATGGTGACCCGGGTCATGATGATCTCGCGGTAGCGCTTGTACTCCATGGTCTGCATCAAGCCGGCGGCGAGCGCCAGCAGGGTCTTGCCGGTGCCGGCCGTGCCGAGCAGGGTGATGAAGTCGATCTCCGGGTCCATCAGCAGGTTGAGGGCGAAATTCTGCTCGCGATTGCGGGCGGTGATGCCCCAGACCGCGTTGTGCTCCTTGCGGTAGTCGGTGGCGCGCTCGATGACCGCGCGGCCGCCCTCGATGCGGCGGACGATGGCCTCGAAGTCGTCGTCGCGGTAGAGGCACTGGTTCGGGTACAGCGACTCGACCAGCGGCCCGGTGATCGCGTAGTAGGTATGCTCGCCCTCCTGCCAGCATTCGAGCCTGTCGCCGTGCCGCTCCCAGAAATCGTCCGGCAGCGGTTCGACCCCGGAATAGAGCAGGCTGACGTCGTCCAGCACCTTGTCGCTGTAGTAGTCCTCGGCGGTGATGCCGAGCACGCGCGCCTTGATGCGGAGATTGATGTCCTTGGAGACCAGGCAGACGTGCCGGTCCTTGTGGATGTTCTGCAGGGCGATGACGGTGCCGAGGATGGTGTTGTCGGGGCGGCTGCCCGGCAGCGGCACCGGCAGGTCTTCGGGCAGCGAATGGGTCTGCAGGAACAGGTGGCCGGTGGGCACGGACCCGCGCAGGGCGCCGTTGACCGGCCCCGGCAGCGGCAGTCCGCGCTCGATGGCGGCCTTGTCCGCCTCGCCGATCGCCTCGTCGAGGAAGCGACTGACCTGGCGGGCGGAGCGGGCCACCTCGGTGGCGCCCTTCTTCAGGTGATCGAGTTCCTCGAGCACCGCCATCGGCAGGAAGATGTCGTGCTCCTGGAAGCGGAACACCGCCGAGGGGTCGTGGATGAGCACGTTCGTGTCGAGCACGAACAGCCGGGTGCGGGTGTCGGTCACTTGCCGCTGATTTCCCTGACGGCGGCCAGCACCTCGGCGGCGTGGCCCTCGACCTTGACACCGCGCCACTCACGACACAGCACGCCCTTGCCGTCGATAAGGAAGGTGCTGCGCTCTATGCCCCGCACCTTGCGCCCGTACATGTTCTTCTCGCGGATGACTCCGAACAGCCGGCACAGCCGCTCGTCCTCGTCGACCAGAAGGTCGAAGGGCAGGCACTGGCCGGTCCTGAACATCTCGTGACTCTTCAAGCCGTCGCGGGAAACGCCCAGCACCACCGCTTTTAGCCCGCGAAATTCGGCGTGCAGGTCGCGGAAGTCCTGGCTCTCGCGGGTACAGCCCGGGGTGTTGTCCTTGGGGTAGAAGTAGAGCACGACCGGCTGTCTGGTGAAATCCTTCAGGGAGACCGGCCCGCCGGTTCCCGGGCACTCGAAATCCGGAACCCGGGTGCCGACGGGGACGCCGGCGGCCGTCATTTCACCGGCTCCAGGATGGCGTCGACGTTCAGCCGATCACAGAACTCCATGAATTCGCCGCGCAGGGCGGCGATCGAGACGTTGTTCGGCACCGCCACCGTCATGTGCAACGAAAACATCGGCGCGCCGGTATGCGCCGCGGCATAGGTGCCGGTGTACATGTCCTCGACGCCGATGTCGCGGCCGGAGAAGAACCCGGCAATGTCGTTGACGATGCCCGGATGATCGGAGGACACCACTTCGACCGCGTACGGGATCAGGTTGGCGCTGCTCTTGCGGGCCTCGGTGCGGCGGGCGGTGATCGACAGGTCGAGATTGTCGCGCAGCCGCGGCAGCTGGTTCTCGATCTTGGCGATGACGTCCCAGGTGCCGGAGACGAGCAGGATCAGGGCGAAATCGGTGCCGAGCACGGTCATCCGGCTGTCGGCGATGTTGCCGCCGCAGTCCTTGATGACCTTCGACAAAGCATCGATCAACCCCGGCCGGTTGGCGCCGAGGGCGGCGAGCACAAGATGATTCAGCATGGAAAGGACTTCTTGAGCGTTGGTTGGGTTACCACTCTGACGCGCATTGTGCATGCAAGGCCGCGGCGGCGGCAACAGCCGGGCGGCGACGGCGCACGCCTGCGCTCGCCACTGTTAACCCCGCATTTCTTGTCACAATTCGCCGCCCTCAGTACCATACCCCGCCTCCACACCAGAGTCCCGAGAGCATGTCCCCGCTGCATGGCAGTATGGTCGCCATCGTCACGCCGATGAAAGCCGGCGTGACGCCCGACACCCCGGTCGATTATCCGGCCTTCGAGCGGCTGCTCGACTGGCACATCGCCCAGGGCACCGACGCCATCGTCGCGGTGGGGACCACGGGCGAATCGGCCACCCTGAACGAAACCGAGCACGTCGAGGTCATCCGCCACGCCGTGCGGCACGTCCGCGGCCGGGTGCCGGTGATCGCCGGCACCGGCGCCAACGCCACCACCGAGGCGATCCAGTTGACGCGGGCGGCCAGGGAAGCGGGTGCCGACGCCTGCCTGCTGGTCACCCCCTACTACAACAAGCCGACCCAGGAGGGGCTCTACCTGCACCACAAGGCCGTCGCCGAGGCGGTGGCCATTCCGCAGATCCTCTACAACGTGCCGGGCCGCACCGCCTGCGACATGCAGCCGGAGACCGTGGGCCGCCTGGCGAAGGTACCGAACATCATCGGCGTCAAGGAAGCGACCGGCGACCTGACGCGGGTCGCCCGGATCCGCGAGCTGTGCGGCGACGGCTTCCTCCTTTACAGCGGCGATGACGCCACCGCCATGGAATTCATGCTGCAGGGCGGCCACGGGGTCATCACCGTCACCGGCAATGTCGCGCCGCGGGCGATGCACGAACTGTGCGCCGCGGCAACTGGCGGCGACCGGGCCGCCGCCGCCGCCATCAACGACCGGCTGGCGGGCCTGCACAGGGATCTGTTCTGCGAGGCCAATCCGATCCCGGGCAAGTGGGCGCTGGCGCAGATGGGTCTGATCGAGGCCGGTATCCGCCTGCCGCTCACCTGGCTGGCTGCGTCCTGCCATGACCGGGTGCGCGCAGCGATGGAACAGGCCGGCGTCCGCCGCATCTAAATACCGGCACTGCCGGCAATCTTGCGAGGTAACACGAACCGATGTTCCGCCACCTGCTGTTGACCACTCTGATATTGGCGCTGGCCGGCTGCCAGTACGTCCCCAAACTCGACGAGGTGCTCCCCGATTCACGGTCGGAATACCGCCGCAGCACAACCCTGCCCGACCTCGAAGTGCCGCCCGACCTGTCGACCGAATCCATACAGGACAAGATGGCCATCCCGGAGGAAGGCGCGTCGTACTCGACCTACCAGGAACGGGTCACGGCGCGGCGCAAGGAGCGCGAGGCGGCCGGTAGTCCCGAAGGCGCCGTGCAGGCCCTCACCGGTGAACGGGTGATCGTGGTCCCCGGCGACACCGGCACTGTCTGGGACCGGCTGCACCTGTTCTGGGAGGAGCGCGGCTTCGCGTTGAATCTGGACGACAGCGAGTACGGCGTGCAGGAGACCCACTGGAAGGAGAACCAGGAGGACTTGGTGCGTGATCGGTACAAGGTCTTCGTCGAGGCCGGCGCAGAGGCGGGCACGGTCACGCTCTACGTCACCCATGAGGGTCAGGACCTGAAGCCGGACGGTGAGGAACTGCGGTGGCAGCCGCGCGTCGACGATGAACTCGCCGGCCGCTTCGTCGCCGAGCTGAAAAAAGCCCTGGGCGGCGAAGCCGAGGCCGTCGCCAGCGACGATGCGCCGCCGGCCGCGGCACCCGCCGCCGCGCCGGAAGCGGCGAAACCGCGCGGCAACCGCGCCCAGATCGTCAATGGCGGCGACGGCAAGCTCTACATCGCCGTCGCCGCCGAATTCGCCGAGGCCTGGAACGGGACCGGCGCCGCGCTGCCGAAGTCGGGCCTGCTCGTCGATGAATCCGACAAGACCCGCGGCACCTACACCGTCAGTCTCATGGACAGCGAGAGCACGAAAAAGAAAGGCATGCTGTCCAAGCTCGCCTTCTGGAAGAAGGACAAGCGGCAGTTCCGGATCAGCCTGACCGGCGTCGGCAAGAACACCGAGATCGTGGTCCTCGACGACGACGGCAAATGGGACACCTCGGACGAGGCCAACCAGATCCTGAGCGCCCTGAAGGACGAACTGAACAAGTCGCTGTGACTGGCGCCGGCGGGCTCGGCTGATACATGCGGGTCGCATCACTCGGCAGTGGCAGCCGCGGCAACGCGACCCTGGTCAGCCACCGCGCGACCACCCTGCTGATCGACAACGGCTTCTCGCTGCGCGAATGCGAGACGCGGCTGGCGCGCCTCGGCTCCGACGCCGACGACATCGACGCCATCGTCGTCAGCCACGAGCACGGCGATCACCTGGCCGGTGCCGGTGCCTTCGCCCGCAGGTACGGGGTTCCGGTCTGGCTTTCCGCCGGCACGCTCAAGGCCGCGGCAGCGGCGCTCGGCGAGTTGCCGCACACCGAGGTGTTCTCTACCCACACCGCGTTCGCGATTGGCGACCTGCTCGTCGAACCGGTCACCGTCCCCCACGACGCCCGCGAGCCGTGCCAGTTCATCGTCGACGATGGCAGAACGCGCCTGGGGTTGCTGACCGACACCGGCCATCTCACCGCCCATATCCGCCGCCGGTTCGATGGTCTCGACGGCTTGCTGCTGGAATTCAACCATGACGCCGACCTGCTGCGCGCCGGTCCCTATCCCGAGGCACTCAAGCTGCGGGTCGGCGGTCCCCTGGGTCACCTGAGCAACGACCAGGCGGCGGAGCTGCTGCGCGCCATCGATACCGGCCGGCTCCGGCTCCTGGTCGCCATGCACCTGAGCCAGCAGAACAACCGGCCCGACCTCGTCATGCGGGCAGTTGCGACAGCACTGGACGACATCGCTACCGGCGGGATCACGGTTGCCGATCAGGAACTGGGCTTCGCCTGGCACACCCTCGACTGAGGTTTCCGTTCGCGCCGCCCGCACGTTGGCATGGCCGGGGAAATCCGCCGGTCAGAAGCGAGGTCCGCCGCATGCAACGCGCCGCAATTTCCCGGGCATTCCACCTGAAACCACGCCTCGCGTTCGACTGGACAACAACCGATCGTACCGACGGCCGCGTTCAGCCGCGCCGCCGGGTGTGGCGCATCAGCCGCCGGCGCTTGGCGACCTGGCGCGGCGTGAGTTCGGTCCTGCGGTTCCGGTAGGGATTTTCGCCGGTTCGGAACTCGAGCCTGAGCGGCGTGCCTTCCAGCCGCAGCGCCGTGCGGTAACCCTTCTCCAGGTAGCGGCGGTAGGCCCCCGGCACGGCCTCGGTCTGGTTGCCGTGAATCACGATCACGGGTGGATTGCGGCCACCCAGGTGCGCGTAGCGCAGCTTGATGCGCCGGCCGCCGACCAGCGGCGGCTGATGCGCCTCCAGCAGAGCCTCGAGGATTTCGGTCAACCGTCCCGACGACGGCTCGACGTGGGCCGAGCGGTGGGCGCGGTCGATCGCGGCAAACAGATTGCCGACACCGCTGCCGTGCAGCGCGGAGATGTAGTGGACGCGGGCGAAGTCGATGAAGTCGAGGCGCCTATCGACGGAGCGCCGCGCCGCCTCGCGCTCGCCGTCCGAAAGGCCGTCCCATTTGTTGACCGCGATGACCAGCGCCCGGCCGCTGTCCAGCACCAGGCCGAGGAGGTTGGCGTCCTGATCGGTCACGCCCTCGCGGGCATCGATCACCAGCACCACCACCTGCGCGGCATCGATGGCCTGCAGGGCCTTGATCACGCTCAGCCGTTCGATGCCCTCATCGACGCGCGCGCGGCGGCGGACGCCGGCGGTGTCGATCAGGACGTAGCGCCGGCCATCGCGCTCAAAGGGCACGGCGACGGCGTCGCGCGTGGTCCCCGGTGCGTCGAAGGTCAGCTGCCGGTCCTCGCCAATCATCCGGTTGACCAGGGTCGATTTGCCGACGTTGGGCCGACCGAGCACGGCGACGCGGACACCCTCGGTCGAGTCTTCCTCCGCAACGACCACCGGCAGGCCGGCAAGCACGGCCTGCATCAGCGTCTCGATGCCGAGCTTGTGGGCGGTGGCGATGGACACCGGCGGCCCGAGGCCGAGGGCGTGGAAATCGGCGATGGCGTCGTCGTCATCGAGCGCCTCGGTCTTGTTGACGGCGACGTGGACGCGCTTGCCGAGGCGGCGGAGCTCGCGTGCGATCTCGCTGTCGCCGGCCGTGAGGCCGGAGCGGCCGTCGACGACCAGGATGGCGGCGTCGGCCTCCCGCGCCGCGCGCATCGCGTTGTCCGCGACCAGCGACGACAGTCCGTCCTCGCTTGCCCCGATGCCGCCGGTATCGACCACCAGATAGGGTCGATCGCCGACCCGGCCATGGCCGGCCTGTCGATCGCGGGTCAGCCCCGGCTGATTCGCGACCAGGGCGTCGCGGCTCTTCGTCAGGCAGTTGAACAGCGTCGACTTGCCGACGTTCGGCCGGCCGACGATGGCGACGACGGGAACCGTGGAGGATGCAGTCATCGTTGCGGCGATGCGCCCGGCCACGGACTCACCGAGTGAGGAATGCGGCCAGGACCCCGCTGGTGCTGTAGGCGTAGAGGATGCCGCCGTTCGCGACGGGCGGGGCGATGATGCGCGACGAGTCGATGCGCGCACGGGCCGCGAACTGGCCATCCTCGCGCCGCAGCCAGTGCAGGTAGCCCTCGATGTCGCCGACGATCACGTATTCCCCGACCGCCGCCGGGGCCGTGCTGGCGCGGGCCTTGAGCTTGTCCTGTTTCCAGTAGGCGGCGCCGCTGTCGCGGTCGAGCGACCAGACCATGCCCTCGGAATCGGTGAGGTAGAGGGCATGATCGTCGGCGGCCAGCCCGGCGTAGGAGGAAATCTCCCGCGACCACAGCAGCCGCCCGCTCTCGATCTCGATCGCGGCCACCCGGCCCTGGAAGGTGGCGACGTAGAGAGTCTCTCCCCGGACCAGGAGCTCGGCATCGATGTCGACCATGCGTTCCAGATCGGAACGGCCGCTGGCGACCGCGACCGCCGTCTCCCAGACCGGCTTGCCGCTCTTGAGCTCCAGGGCCACCAGCCGCCCGTTGTCGAAACCGACAATGGCAAGATCTCGCACCACGACCGGGCTGCTGCTGCCGCGCAGGGTCAGCGTCGCTGAGGTGCGATCGTGGATCCACACGCGCTTGCCGGTGGCGGCGTCCAGCCCGTTGACCTTGCCGTCGCCGGTGTGCACGACCACGACGCCGGCGGCCGCTTGCGGCGCCGACAACACCTCGCTCGTGACCGGCGCCCGCCAGAGCAGCTTGCCGCCACCCTCGTCGAGCGCCAGGACTTCGCCGTCCGTCGTCCCGACCAGCACCAGGCCGTCGCCGATCCCGGGGCCACCGGAGATCGGCACATCAACGTCCTGCTCCCAGATCTGCTTGCCGCTGGCGGCATCGAGGGCCGCGACCCGACCGCGCCGCTCCGCGGTATAGACCCGATCGTTGACGACCTGCGGAATCAGTTTCAGGAATTGCTCGTCGGCACCCTTGCCGAGGCGGGTCGACCAGCCCTCCGCAACCTGCACCAGCGGCTGGAACTCGACCAGGGGTTCGGGCGGGACGCTGTTGTCCTCACCCGACATGTAGTTGGAGACCGCCTGCTTCATGCCGCAGCCCGCCAGCTGGGTAGCGAGCAGGGCCGCGATCAGGGAAGCAACGGTGGCGCGGATCACTTGGCGGCCTGCTCCCCGCCGGCCGCCGGTGGCGCGGCCCCCAGATCGTCGAGTTTCAAGGCCAGGGCGCTGGTCTCGACGGCGGCCCCGTCGGCGCGCGCATAGGCGTCGAGGTATTGGCGGCGGGCCTCGTCGATCTTGCCCTGGGCCATGAGGACATCGCCACGGAGTTCGGCGATCGCGGCGGTCGGCTCGGCGCCGCCCGCTTGTTCGACCAGTGCCCAGGCCTCCGCCACCTTGCCCTCCGCGAGGTGCACGCGCGCCAGTCGTACGCGCGCCAGCGCCTTGAGTTCCTGCCGTCGGCTGTTATCGATGACCCAGGTCAATTGCTGCTTGGCGGTCGCCAGATCTTGCTTGTCGACCGCCAGCCGCGCCAGCATCAGTGCCGCGAATGTCGCGTAGCTGCTGCGCGGTTGTTCCGAAATCAGGGTCAGCGCCGCCTTCTGCGCGTCGTCGCGCTGATTGCGCTGCACCAGGACCATCATCTGCGCGAAGCGATCGGAAGCGGCCTCCGACAGGCCGCGCTGATGCGACTGCCACCCCCGCCAGCCGAAGATGACCGTGAGGCCCAGGATCAACCCGATGGCGATGGCCGGGCCGTTCTCCCGCAGCCATTTTTTGACGGCCTCGACCTGTTCCTGCTCGGAAACGTAACCTTCCACGACACGCTCCAGACGGTTTCTCGACGATTGAAGGGCGGCGGATTATAGCTCAGAGCGCGTCAAGGAATGCGTCCAGGGCTCCCCGCGGCAGGGTCTGCTGCTCGCCCTGGCCGCGCAGCGGCTTGATTGCGACCGTACCGGCGGCCAATTCCTCGGCGCCGAGGATAAGGGCATGGCCGGCCCCGGACCGGTCGGCGCGCTTCAGTTGCGACTTGAGGCTGCCGCCGCCGCAGTGCGTCAGGATCCGCAGCCGCGGATGGGCGTCGCGCAACTGCTCCGCAAGGCCCAGGGCGGCGGCGGCGTCCGCGCCGACGGTGGCAAGATAGACCTGCGGCAGGCCGGCGGCCACGGCGGCACTGCCGCGGGCCTGCAGCAGGGCGATCAGCCGCTCGATGCCCATGGCAAAGCCGACGGCCGGCGTCGCCCGGCCGCCGAACTGCTCGACCAGGCCGTCATAACGCCCACCGGCGCAGACGGTGCCCTGCGCGCCCAGTTGATCGGTGATCCACTCGAACACCGTCCGGCCATAGTAGTCGAGGCCGCGGACCAGCCGCGGATTGACGGTGCAGGCCACACCGTTGGCCTCGAGCATCGCCTTCAGGGCCGCGAAGTGATCGGCGGATTCCGTGTCCATGAAGGCGTCGAACGGTGGCGCCCCGGCGATCACTTCGTTCAAGTCCGGGTTCTTGCTGTCGAGGATGCGCAGCGGATTGAGCAGCAGGCGCCGCCGGCTGTCGTCGTCGAGGCACGCCTCGTGCGCGGAAAAATAGCTGGCCAGTTCATTGCGGTACTCGGAGCGCGCGGCGGTGCCGCCGAGTGAATTGATCTCGAGCCTGAGGTCCTCGAGCCCGAGACGCCGCCACAGGCGGGCGGTCATCAGGATCAGTTCGGCGTCGATGTCCGGCCCTTCCATGCCGAAGGCCTCGACGCCGATCTGGTGGAACTGGCGATAGCGGCCCTTCTGCGGACGCTCGTGGCGGAACATCGGGCCCAGGTACCAGAGCCGCTGGGTCTGGTTGTGGAAGAGGCCATGCTGCAGGCCGGCGCGCACGCAGCCGGCCGTGCCCTCCGGCCGCAGGGTCAGGGAGTCGCCGTTGCGATCGGCGAAGGTGTACATCTCCTTCTCGACGATGTCGGTGGTGCCGCCGATGGACCGCTCGAAGAGCGCGGTCGGCTCGACGATGGGCAGCCGGATCTCGCCGTAGCCGTAGGCCGCGAGGAGCGACCGCACTTCCGCTTCCAGCCATTGCCAGAACGGGGTTTCCGCAGGCAGAACGTCGTTCATGCCACGGATGGCCTGCAGGCTTGCCGACATGCGCTCTCCTCGACGATAAGGAACTGGCGGTTACTCGCTGACCAGGCCGTCGGTGGCAATCTGGAAACGGGCCACGCCGTCGTTGGTGAATGGCGTCAGGTTGATGTTCTGCCCGGCAAAGGTCACTTTGACCACCGCCGCCTTGCCGAGACGGATGCGGTAGGGCGGGGTGCCCTGCACGGCGATGCGGCTCCCCTTGCGGCCGAGATCGTAGTAGAGCTTGCGGTCATCGGCGTCGTGTATCTCCACCCAGGAATCGCCGGACAGATTGAGCATGACGACCCGGTTGCCTTCGGTCGCCTCGACATCGGTGTCGACCGCATCGGCGGGCGCGACCGGTTCCGCGGTTGCGGGTGTCGCGGCCGGCACCGGTGCGGGTTGCTCCGGTGCGGCCGGTGCCGGGATTGCGGCCGGAGATGTCCCGCCGGTCGCCGGAATCAATCGATCGGGTGGGGCGACACCCGCGGTCCCATCATGCGTGACGACCGGATAGGTGTAGTCGAGCGCGCTCGCCTGCGCCGGCCCGCGGGGACCGGGATCACCGCCGCCACCGGCTATATCGGCTCCGTCGCTCCCCGGCTCGCCGCCGTCCCAACCGGGCAGCGACAGCGTCGCCAGATTGCTCAGGGTCTGTGTCTGCCACAACCAGGTCCCCAGCAGGGCCAGCAGACCGAAGATGACGAGATAGGTCACCAGTCGGACGGGAAAATCCGCGGCCCGGGCCTGCGGTTCCGGCGAGCTGGCGAAGGAAGGCGCCAGATCAGGCGGATCCCCCGCCTGCCGATCGAAAGCCGCCATGAGCGACGCCGGGTCCATGTTCATCAATCGGGCATAGGCGCGCAGATAACCGCGCACGTAGGCACTGGCGGGGAAGCGGTCGAAGGCGTTGGCTTCGAGGTTGGCGATGATCTTGGTGTCGAGGCGCAGACGCGCGGCGACATCCTGAACGCTCAGTCCCTGGCCCTCACGAGCCGCCCGCAACCGGTCGCCCGGCGTCTGCGGCGCCGGTTGCTCGCTTTCGAACTCTGCGGGCAGACGCGGTCTGGCCATCAGGGCGCCGTTTCCAGCAACTGCCGCGCCTCATCGGAATCGGGATACTTGCCCTTCAGGGTCATCGCGTAGCTCGCCTCGCCGTCGCGGTTACCCAGCCGCTTCTCGATCTGCACCCCCAGCCACAGGCTCTGCGCCGTGTGCGGACTCACTTCGGCGAACCGCTGCAGGTAACCGCGCGCCGGCAGAAACCGTTCCTGCTGGTACGACAGCCTTGCCATCTGCAGCAGGGCCGCGGACATCTGCGGATTGAGCTCGAGGGCCTGGCGCAGGAATTTCTCGGCAGCGGCCGGATCCTTCTGCTGCTCCAGCGCGCATATCGCCGCATTGACATGCACCACCTCCGGCGTCGCATACAGCGGGTTCGCCAGCGCCCGGGCAAAAAGATCCTGGGCCTCGTCCGATCGCCCCTGCCGGCAGAGAAACTGGCCGTAGTTGTTCAGGATCGCGGATTCCCTGGGCGTCAGGGCGATCGCCTTCTTGAAGGTCGATTCCGCCTTGTCGTTCTCGCCGAGCCGGCTGTAGAGCAGTCCGAGCACACTGTAGGCGTCGGCATAATTCGGATCGATGTCGATCGCCTTCTTGAGCTTTTTCAGAGCCGTTTCGAACTGGCCTTCCTTCATGTACTCGACGCCGAGCTGGGTGTTGATCTCCGCCAGCCGGTCGGGCGTGTGCTCCGGGGCCTCGGCGACCGGGTTGCTCTGGCAGCCGGCCAGCACGGCGGCAAAGATGACTATCCCCAACGGGTGCCTCATACCCTCAGACCTCCAAGTAGGTTCACCGCCGCCCGGCGCGGAGACCGCGCGGCACGCGCGGCTACCTGGCCGACGAGCTGGCCGCAGGCAGCGTCGATGTCGTCGCCCCGGGTCTTGCGGGTGATGGTGATGACGCCGGCCTTCTGCAGTATCTCGCGGAACCTGTTGACGGCCTCGTCCGGCGAGCGGCGGTAGGCGACGCCCGGCACCGGATTCCACGGGATCAGGTTGACCTTGGCCGGCACCCCCTGCAGCAACGTCAACAGCTCGCGCGCCTGTCCCGGCCGATCGTTCACCCCGGCGAGCATGACATACTCGAATGTGATTTGCTCGTGGGTGTAGTCAACGGCAAACCGGCGGCAGGCCGCCATCAGTTCCGCCAGCGGGTGGCTGCGATTGAGCGGCACAAGTTCGTTGCGCAACGCGTCGCCGGGCGCGTGCAGGGACACGGCGAGACTGACCGGGCTCACACCCTTCAGCCGATCCATGGCCGGGACCAGACCGGCGGTGCTGACGGTGACCCGCCGCCGCGACAGACCATAGGCGTTGTCATCGAGCATGACGTCGATGGCCCGTACCACGTTGTCGAAATTGAGCAGCGGCTCGCCCATGCCCATGAATACGACATTGGTGATCGGTCGGCGGTCGGCGCGCGGGAACTGGCCGAGGCTGCGCGCGGCGATGAACAACTGGCCGACGATCTCGCCCGTCGTCAGATTGCGATTGAACCCCTGGGCGCCGGTGGCGCAGAAACTGCACGCCAGCGGGCAACCCACCTGCGACGACACACAGAGGGTGCCGCGATCGTCCTCCGGTATGAACACCGTTTCGATGCAGTTGCCGCCGGCGACCCGCAACATCCATTTGCGCGTGCCATCCTGCGAGACCTGCTCGGTGACGACCTCCGGCAGCGCAATCTGCATGGCCGCGGCCAGCCGCGCGCGCAGCGCCTTGCCGAGGTTCGTCATCAATCCGAAGTCGGTGACCCCGAACTGGTGCAGCCACTTGAGCACCTGGGTGGCGCGGAATGGCTGCTCGCCCTGCCCGGCAAACCAGGCCTCCAGATCGCCGTGGCTGAAATCCAGCAGATTGGCGGCTTCGGCGGGCTCGTTCATGGCGGCGGCGGGGCTGCCGGCAGGCAGCGGTCTTGAGGATTGAATAAACGATTGATGGCCATTGCTGATGGCGCGTCATTGTAACAAATGGGCGTCACGCGGTGGACGGCCGCGCCGATATGCCTTATAACGTGCCGCCTTCCGCGGCCCCGCACGACCGTACTCACCCTGGCATGCAAGGATTTCGTGACGATGAATACAGATTTCGAGCAGACCCTGGTATTGATCAAACCCGACGCCCTGAAGAATTCATTGACCGGGTATGTGCTGTCGCAGTTGTCGGAGTTCCACACCGGCCTGCGTTTTTCCGGCGCCAAGATCGTCCACGTCAACCGCATCCTCGCCGAGGAGCACTACGCCGAGCACCGCGGCAAGGTCTTCTACCCGTCGCTGATCGACAACATCATGGGCCTGATCCACCACCCCGAGGAACCGCACAAGCGCCGGGTGGTCGCCTTCGTCTATCAGGGGCGGGACGCGGTGCGCAAGATCCGCGACATCGCCGGCCCCACCAACCCGCACGTCGCCCGCGACAAGCGGCCCGGCTGCATCCGCGCGCTCGGCACCACGGTCATCCTCCACGACGGCGCCGGCAACGTCATCGGCGAACGGATGGACAATCTCATCCACGCCTCGGCCTCGGTGCCCGAGGCCGAACGCGAGATCAAACTCTGGTTCCACCCCACCGATATCCCGCCGTCCATGCGCATCTACCCGGTCGAGACCTGCGACCGGCATTACTACTTCGGTGACGGTCGCCTGTCGGCGACCCATGGCCCGGGCATGCTGTCCATCGTCGGCCCGGGCGACATCGCCTGGAAATCGGACCTGGATCTGCTGCGCGCGCTGGAACTGGACGCGCCGCTACCGCCCTCGTCCGCCTTCAACGCGGTGGTCGCGAAGTATCTGATCAACTGCCACTAGGTCGCGACCCGGCGCGGCCGACCTGGACCATACCGTTCTCGATCCGGATCGCGTAGGTGGCGATCGGTTCGTAGGCGGGCGGACACAGGGCCCGACCGGTGCGCAGACAGAAGCGCGCGCCGTGGCGGGGGCAGACGATCTCGCCGCCGGCGACCATGCCGTCGCCGAGCGGAAAGCCGTCGTGGCTGCAGATATCCGCGACGGCGAACAGCTCGCCGTTGTCGTTTACGACCACGACGGCGCGCCCGTCGATCTCGACGCCGCGGCGCTCGCCGGGCCCGAATTCAGCGGCCGGCGCGACGTCGATCCAGTCCGCCATTCAGTACATCCCGGTCTGCAGGCGGGCCGCGTCCGACATCATCCCCTGATGCCAGGGCGGGTCGAAGGTCAGGACCACGTTGACCTCCGTCACGCCCGGGATCTCCTCCAACCGGGCGCGCACGTCCTGGACCAGGAATTCGCCCATGCCGCAACCCGGCGCGGTCAGGGTCATCCGCACGTCGACGCGGTGGCCGTCGCCCTCCGGCAGCGGCGTGATCCGGCATTCGTAGACCAGCCCCAGATCGACGATGTTGACCGGTATCTCCGGGTCGTAGCACTGCCGCAACTGGTCCCAGACGATGTCCTCGGCGACACCGGCGCCGGCGGCGACCGCCGGCGCCGCCGGTTGCCGCGGCTCGAACCCGAGCGCGTCCAGGTCCCTGCCGGCGATGCGGGCAAGATTGCCGCCCACCTCGACGGTGACGCTGCCGCCCAGCGCCTGCGTGACATAGACAGCGGTCCCGGCCGGGATCCGGATCGGCGTACCGTGCGGGATCAGCACCGCCTCGCAGTCGCGCGACGTCGCCAGCGTCTGCCAGGGGGCGACCGCGGCGTTCATTCCGTCGATGCCTCGCGCCTGCCGTGCAGGGCGGCGTTCAGGGTGTGCCAGCAGAGGGTCGCGCACTTCACCCGCGACGGGTACTGGCGGACGCCAGCGAGCACCGCCAGCTTGCCGAGCCCGTCGCCGCCATCCGTCTGGCCGCCAGTCACGAGGGTATGAAATCCCGTGAACAGGGCCTCGGCCTCGGCCACGGTCTTGCCCTTCAGGGCCTCCGTCATCAGCGAGGCGGAGGCCACCGAGATGGCGCAGCCGGTGCCCTCGAAGGCGATGTCGCCGATGACCCCGTCCCGCATCTTGATGGTGATGTCGAGGCGATCACCACAGAGCGGGTTGTAACCCTCGGCGCTGAAGTCCGCGGGCGCGATCCTCCGGAAATTCCGCGGGCTGCGGTTGTGATCGACGATCACGTCGCGATAGAGGTCGTTGAGATCCATCATCGCCGGAACACCGCACGCGCCTTGCCGATGGCCGCGACCAGCGCGTCCACCTCGGCCGCCGTGTTGTAACAGGCGAACGACGCCCGCGCGGTGGCCGGCAGGCCGTAACGGGTCATCACCGGCATCGCGCAGTGATGGCCGGTGCGCACGGCGACCCCCTCGTGGTCGAGGATGGTGCCGAGGTCGTGCGGATGGATGTCGTCGAGCACGAACGACAGCACCGCCGCCTTGCGGGTCGCCGTGCCGACGATCCGCAGCCCTGGCACCGCCGCCAGGCGCCCAGTGGCATACGCAAGGAGTTCGTGCTCGTGTTCCGCCATGCACCCCAGACCAACGGCACCGACGTAATCCAGGGCCGCGTGCAGGCCCACGGCGCCGGCCATGTTCGGCGTTCCCGCCTCGAACTTGTACGGCAGATCGTTGTATACCGTCTTGTCGAAACTCACGGCCTTGATCATGTCGCCGCCGCCCTGCCAGGGCGGCATGGTCTCGAGCAGTGCCTCGCGGCCATAGAGCACGCCGATGCCGGTCGGCGCGTACAGCTTGTGACCGGAGAAGGCGTAGAAATCGCAGTCGAGCCGCCGCACGTCCACGGCCATGTGGGCCACGGCCTGGGCCCCGTCGAGCAGCACCGGTACACCGCGCGCCCGCGCCAGACCGATGATCGCCTCGACCGGATTGATCGTACCCAGCGCATTGGAGACATGAACCACCGCCACGATCCGCGTTCGCGGGCTCAATAGCCGTTCGAATTCCTCCATGATCAGATCGCCCCGGTCGTCGATCGGCGCCACCTTGAGCTGCGCCCCGCTGCGCTCGCAGGCGAGCTGCCAGGGCACGATGTTCGAGTGATGCTCCATCCAGGTGATCAGGACCTCGTCGCCGGACTTGAGGCGCTGGCCGAAACTGGCCGCCACCAGGTTGATCGCCTCGGTGGTGCCGCGGGTGAAGACGATCTCGCGGCTCGAGCGGGCGTTGAGGAACTGGCGGACCCGTTCGCGCGCACCCTCGTGGGCCGCGGTCGAGCGCTCGCTCAGGGTGTGGACGCCACGGTGGACGTTGGCGTTCATCGTCTCGTAGTAGTTCCGCTCGGCATCCAGCACGGCACGCGGCTTCTGCGTGGTGGCGGCATTGTCGAGATAGACGAGCGGCCGGCCGTGGATGCGTTGCTCCAGGATCGGGAAGTCCTGGCGCAGGCGCTGCACGTC
>Ga0233425_10003926_pt1 | contig 25911 bp, 39 predicted proteins | sample Watercolumn_Towu_2_FD_181712 | JGI IMG/M metagenome (GOLD analysis project Ga0233425, IMG submission 181712) | Freshwater microbial communities from Lake Towuti, South Sulawesi, Indonesia - Watercolumn_Towuti2014_140_MG | ecosystem: Environmental > Aquatic > Freshwater > Lake | place... | reverse complement strand
TGTGCAGTAATGGCTGCACTCGGGAACGGGCGGGAAGAATTGGCCACAGCCTCGGCGAGAGACTTCTGATGAGGCCGACCGGCGATGCCGACGCGACCGTGGTGCTCTGTATGCGGTTTTCACGTATAGGGGATTGAATTAAAAATTCCTCGACAGATTGCCGTCTAACGAGGGTTTTGCTTTTCTAGTGTCAGGCCATAAACCGATTCACCCATGCGCTTAGCGCCATATGCGCTTTTGGCCTGTTGCCAAAACTAAATAACTTCCAGCCTAGGTTGATCCGGATGCAGCGGTTCGGCCAATGCTTCAGCCGCCGGATGTAATACCACTGCCAAGCCAGTATTTTGCCGCGCTGCACCAGGCAGCGCCTGACCAAGCCCGATTTTCCGCCAGGCCCGTTGCCGACGCTGGGATCGCCGATTACATGCAGTTTCAGGTGATCGCGCGTTAAATCTACTGCCAATACGGACTGGTTAAAACCATAAAGACTATTGCGCCAAAGCCAAAAACACCGATTAACATAGCGACAAAAACCACTGTTATCCGCAAAAGGGCGTGTACCATTTTTCCATCCTTCGTCGCCATCGAGCGACGCATCGTTAGTCTGAAACCAAAACAGCCAATCTGGTAACCATCCGTTTGGCTTGGCAAATAGCACAATCACTGGAGTCAGCGGCCAGGCAATCCCGTATTTCAGAACCAGATTGAATAAAGACAACAAAGCCCATTTAATTACTAACCACGCCATTCTAGTCCGCATGAGCTTCATCCCGCGTCAAAAAACCTATCAGAGCATTGCATTGATTACGCGCCAGGTTATAAGCCTTAAGCAAATCTAGGCTGTAAGCTATTCCGTCCGACTCGGTAACGTCGGAGGCGGCGGAATGGTCTGCATCAGGTACGGCGGCGGTTTTGGGCAGACTGTCACCGGCAGCGCGGTTGAGCAGCCTGACAGTGCCGCGAGTGTAACTGCAATCAGACTTAACCTTCTGTATTTGCGGAATGGTTTTAACGATCTCTTTAACGATAACATTAGCTTTCATTTCCTCGGCATGATTAGCTTCTAGCGCCTTTTTCTCAGCGTTATAGGCCTCAAGTAATTGCGTTTGTTGCGCTTCAAGCGCCGCCTCTAAAGATCGAGCGGCCTTTGCTTGATAAAAGCTTGACGTAATCTTGTACGCAGGCACACCACCCGCCAACACGCCAATAACAAAAACAACAGCAAATAACGGCATAACTTCAGTCCCAATCGTTAGCCCAGCCTTTGCAGATAATAAATGCGGCCGAAACTACCGCGCCGCAAACGGCGCTTATGCCGATAATAACTAAAATTGTCCAATCCATATCGCACATTTAAAGCAATAACTCCTGTGCCTTTTTATAGTATTTGCAACGATCCGCATAGCCATTCAGACCGCCGTTAATTGTCCGGGTAATTAGCTCAAAATCATTGTCATCGGCCAAGTCATTTAGGCAATGCTCTTGCCAAAAGCACCCAGCAATTCTAAAAGTATATTGCGGCAGTTCGGCCATTTCGGGTGCATTGGTCAGATCAATGCCAAGTTTTTTGCCGTAATGTTCATAATTCGCGCGCCCTGTGATCTGAATTACGCCGCGTCCTTTAAATCTCTTGCCATCGCCAAGACGGGTATTACCTAAATCTTTACGGCCTTCATATTTCAGTTGCGCGGCCGTGGGCCCCCAAAGCTCCCGCATATAACGTAGCTCGCCGGATTCGTGCGCAATTTGAGCTAGAAACGCAGCTTGACGAGCGTAATTATTAATCTCGAACTCGTCCATCGCCTCATTCAGGAACGGCAGGTAAATGTCGCATTTGGCGTTAGACAAGCCAGGCATCAGCGCTTGCAAAATGGTTTTAGGGATGGCGGCCATCAATAATCCTTGTAAACCGCATGGCCGGTCTCAACCAGCTCGTCGTTAATACAAACATCGTCCACATACACATCAGCAAGATAACGGCCGTATTTTTCTTTTTTATCTCGGAAAGTTTTAATCGTAACAGCCTTGTCCAAGAGCTTATTAATTAAATAATCCTTGGCTTCAATACCCATAGCTTTAGTTAATCCGAAAATCTCTGGAGCATCTATACGCGCTAACCTAACTACTAACTGCATATAGACGCTAAATCCAAGGTCAACTTGAACTTTAATAGTATCCCCATCATGACAACCAATAACTTTCGCTGAATATGTGTACAAATCAAGATTCATAAATTTTGTAAATGTCCCAATTGCCAGGTATTAAATGACTGCGTGATTCAATCATCAGATTGACCACCTTCGCCGCCATTTCGTCGTTGTCAGCTTGCACGTCAAAATCGCCTTTATAAGACGGCTCGCCCTTGTAGTAAAAAATGACATGGTAAGTTTTCATCACCACATCTCGATTGTAAAAATAATGCCCAGTACCAAAATGATGAACAAAATCGTTATCCAATCCATATTTAATCCTTAATTGCCACGCCCAAACCGCCAGCTACGCCAGCGCCTAAAACAATCAACTGCGATACATCCTTGCCAAAAGCAATCATTAACAGGCCAATTACTGCCACAGCTACCCAAACCAAGCCCCTGATCGTGCTAGGCTGGCTAAAATCAACTTCAAATTTCATTCTTAATGCCCTGTCAATTTGTCCCAAAAAAAGCTAATAGCCGCGCCAAATAGCGAAAACACAAACGCCACGCCCGTGGTAAAGCCTTTAATTTTGCTTAAGTCGGTCTGTATTTCCTCTAGCAGCTCATGTGTATGACTAGCTTGACGCCTGTATTCATTGATGGAATCGTTAAGCATCTGATCCTGATGATCGATACGTTCTTCGACTTTGGCTAAACGACAATGAAAATCTGGCATATCGACCATATTACCAATGGATTGCATTTAACTGATTTGAGTTGGCAGCCGCATTGACCTCAGCAGCCAGTTCTTCGAAATGCTCAAAATGAGCTTCGATAACAGTTTGGAAATCATGCGCCAATTGCATTAACTGGGCAGCCGTATGCTGACGCCTGGCTTTAACGCCGCTTGCGTCCACGCAGGTAAACTTGCCCCCGCTGCCCAGCGTCACCAAGTCATTTAAGAATTGGCGATTAGCGGCTTTAGCGGCATAGGTATGCGGCAATCCTAGCGCCGCGCTGATAATAGGTTGTTCAATAGCGGAATTGCGAGCCGCTTCAAGCGTGGCTAATTTAACTAATTTGATCTCGGCAAGCGTTGCCGCCGCCAACACAGGCTGGCCTTGTTCATTTGCTACAATGCGATCCCCGTTAGCCTGGCCATCTAGCAACACGCGGTGATGATCGGCAGTAATAGCAACCGAATCGCCAGGAATACTGTCATGTATCGTATCGACATAAAAGCCATTCGCAGTCAAAGAATAAAAATATTGCATTTATTAAACTCCTATCGATACCCAGGCCGCTGCCCCAGCAACTCTTGTTGATCCACTAGACCAAGAATGCACAATAACAGTTGATAATGGTGTTCCTGAAGCTTCAGTTGTGCCTATTACGGCCGATGTATTACCCCCCATCGTTACTACGGTAACTGATCCAACGGTATACGCAGTCGGAAACGTAAGCGTTACGCCGGATGAAGCAGACGTTGAGATAACTCCCCACTGGACAATAATACCCCCAGGCATTTTAATATATCCTGGTACGGCAGCTGATTTTGGCAAATTCCAACCCGCTGTTAGCGCAGACAGCAATTGCGTCAATGTGCCCGATGCCGGCGTCAACCCAGCCGCAGTTATCACGTTGCGTATCTCTTCACCAAGCTGGTGAAACCAGTATGCTCCGGGTTTCGTGGCGGGCGTGCCCGTGCCGGGATTACCGTTAGTGGGATAACCCACGCTGGGCGATCCTGGCGCTGTTGGCGGCGACGCGCTGGATGCTGATTCAAAACTGCGATTGTCCATAATTAATCCTATGTGTAGCTAAAAATAGGGATTGTGTGTGCCGGTTTAAAACGGCTGATTAGGCATTCAAGTTGAGTGTTGCCAAACGTTGACAAGGCATCATTAACGCTGCTGGTAGTTAAAAAATACGTCACAGCGCCGGTTAATGCGGCGTTGATTTGCCATGCAAACTGCCAATCGCTGCCATATAAAATATCCGCCACCGTGCTGCCGACTGTAAACGGCGTAAATTCGGTGATGGTGATGACATAACCCGCCGCTAACGCCAACGCGATAAAATAAGCACGCGATTGTCCGCCGATAGTAGTCATTTGCGTTAATAACGCTGCATAGCGCTGCTGAATCGTTTGCTCAATGCCAGCCATGCAATCTGCAGGCAGACCAAAAATACGTTCATAATCGAGCAACAACTCATAGGTCGAGCGTGGATCGGCCTCATTAATCAAATCATTCAAGCGGTTATCGATTCTAGCCAATTCTGTTGACCAGGCCGCTAAAAGCTGAGCTAATACGCTGCCAGTATCGGCATGCCATGCCGGGCCTTTAGGCAATAAAGAGGTTAGTTGATTTTGATAATCACCAGAACCTAAACCCATGTGATCGTTCCCATCGTGGTCATGTTGCCGGTAGTATTCGTTACATCAGCGCTAGGCGCTGTCATAACGTAATTGCTTTCGCCTGCAGCGGCGCTTATCGCCGCGCGAATATGCGATAAATATAACGTGCCGCCTGGCTCAGCCTCTTTAGAGATCAAACTAGCCAGTTCGGCTGTAACTGCATCTTTAACCGCAGTAGTATTAGGCGTTACCGTAATGGTAAAATTTAACGGCACGGCTACCGGCGCAACCACCGTTACCGCCGCCGTAACCGGCCGCAGATTATCAATATAAGCCTGAACAGCCGCCACTTCCCCGGCGTCTGGAATAATACTGGCATCAAGATCACGAACAAAACGCACCGTTACCGTGCCAGCGCCTAATTGGTTTCCGTAAACCCACGCTCTGGTCACGCCCGATATTTCCAAAGCCCAAGCTGCGTAATCATGTTTAGCGCCGCCGTGGGGCGGTTGTTTAATACGCGACAGCAAACGCCCGCGTAAGGCATCGTCAGTTTCAATATCGGCGCCGCCAGATAGGGTTCCCGCCGCTGCCCCCGCATTAACCCCGGCAATCGGCGTTTGTAAGTTAAGCGTTTGCCCAGTTGTTCTGTTGCCTGCGGCTCCGGCCGTCACCGCATTTACCGTAGCAACCGCAACGCCGGATGCCAGCGTGACATTAGCGATGGTCGCATACAACTGCCCGTCATAGGCCGATATCTGAGTCCCAGACGGTACGGTTATGCCGCTTGTCCCGGTAAAAGTAATGGTTCCTGTTGCTGCTGACGCAGGTTTACGGGTAATCCCCCAGATACTTGCCCAGCGTTCTAGCATCTCGATTTCAGCGGTGTCATAAATCAATTGACGCGATAGCCAATCGATATAGCCATAAAGCGCATGGGATGCCCCGGCCAATATCCGAGCGTATACCTCTCCGTCAGCACGGCGCAATAGATCGGCATTAGGCAGACGCGAAACAATGTCATCGCGCGTGCGATTGATTAAGTCTAAAAGCGAAGGTCGGCTAAATGACATTCAAAAAATCCCAGACATTGGCAAAACGGATAGTTAACAAAGATTGATCCCCCCGGATAATTTTTACCCCTAGCGCTAATCGATCAAGCCCCTGGCGCTCTGATTCAACTAACACACTGGCTGCAACGCCATCTTCAATCAGCCATTGCAAAGCTTCCTCGGCATATTCTCTGGCGCGCGCCACGGCATTGGCCGTTAATTTACCGCGATCCAATAACCAAAGTCTGGAACCTATGCGATCATTAGCCGATACCGGAAAATTGTCGCCCCACCAGCCGTTTTTTTCATTGCCGGGAAGCGCATCGTCTGGATTGGCTCTGCGCCAGGTCAGCAATGAAATAATCACGGCGCGCGGCAAATCCTCTGTGACATCGCTGACTAGCGTTGTTTTTCCGTCGACGACTAAGGTTAACGCCTGCATTAAACGGGCACTCCGGTTTGAGCAGCGCCAGCGGTAACGCCGCCATGCTTATGAGTTTTAAGGCTGATGCCGTCGGCAATCACATCGCCGCCAGTTACCGTAACCGTGGCCGCCCCTGATATACTGATCGGATAGCTACCGCCGTTTATCACAATGCCGGTTTGCGTCAATTTGATAAAAGCGCCGTGATCGTCATAAATGGCAACTTCGCCAGGCAATAAATTTTTAATCCGGTAACGCCGGTCAGCGGCAACTAAAACAACCCCGTGCGACCTATCCCCTTCAATAAAGGCGCAAACAACCTCAGCGCCTGGCTTAGGGTTGCTGGTAAAACCAAAAGCTTCAAAATGCTCGACCGAGTCTTTCGATTCATCAGCCAGCAGCGCCACTTGAATTGCCTGTAAACCGCCTTGCGCGTTACTTAACGTCACCGCCCCGCGAGCCAGTAAATTGCAGATTTTCCGGGCTAGAGTGCTAACGCTCATAGGTCTTCCCACAATGAATGATCCGTACTTGCGCCCTTTTTGGTTTTTTTCGCTTGCGTCTCAGGCTCGGTTAAAAACGCCGCTGCCGGAATCGCCACTAACTCGGTCAACTGACCGCCTTCGTCTAACGTCCAAATACACTCGGAAATCAATAAAGACGCATGTACCGCCATTAAATCATCATCAATGCGCACGTTTTGATTAGGCCGCCACAAAGAACCGTCAGTCTGCCGCCAACCGGCAACGCTATAACGAATCTCGCCCGCCTTGGCTGCACGCACTTGCTGTTCATATCCGGCACGCTGCTGGCAAGTTCCGGCATCCGCCTGGCCGCTTTGACGGACAATCAACACGCGCTTGCGCTTAATGCTGCTATCGCTGGCCTGTCCCAATGTTTGCGAAGCCGCTATGCCAAAAGAATCATCAGAGCCAGACTTTTGCCCCTTGACCGTGTATTTGCTGTACACGCTGGAATAATCAAAACCCGCTGACCCCGATAGAATATTAACGCCGAGCGCCAAAGAGTCAGATGATTGGCCGCCGCTGCCTGGAGACGCAATGACCACATTGCCTGCCGCATTATCGGTAATCAGTACATGACGCTGTTTAGCCAGTCTATCGAGAGACTCGAATACAGACTCGCCTTGTTGTATTTGATGATCGGAAATCACCGCGCCGGTGGCCGCCTCCGCTACCACGCCCAGGCCATATTGACCAGCCAGCTTGGCAGCAATGGCGTCTAAAGTTAATCCACGAAACTGCCCCGATGCGTTATCCGCCGAGCAATCCACCAGATCGGCGGTTTTGCTTCGCCCGCGAATGATCAGGCTGTAGCCGCTGGCATCATAATAAATCGGCGTTGCATCCACATAGCCGGTACAAACCAGATCATCGCCAATGCTCACTTCGCACAAATCGCCCGGCGCAATCCGGCGCACTTTATCCGTGCTGCCCGGCCATTGATCGGTTACAGAAACTTCAAAACTTCTAGCCACGCGTTCAAGCCCGGCTTCGATGCGCACAGACTTCCATCCGGCATACGTTTTACCGTTAACGGTTAGTCTTACCTCGTCACTCATCGGCTGAGCAATTTCAGGGATTTGACCGGCGTAAACCCAGGATGCCGGATAAAGTTTCGCGCAATTATTTCTTCATCGCGCAGGGCATCTTCATAGTAATCGTAAGCAATAGTTAATACCGGCAACACCTCTGGCGGCGTTAGCGTAACCAAACGCGCGCTATCGCGCGAGCGCTCAGTTAAGTCACGCCACATCGCAGCTCTGGCGGCGCTTAACGACAAATACAGGTCATCATTAGCCGCCAACAGCATCTCGGCATCGAGCGCAGCGCCCAGCTCGGCCCTTAACGCCACAATATCGTCATAGACCGTACAATTCAGGTAACTGGTCAGCCCCACCGCCTGAACCAATAATAGCTGCCGCGTTTGCGCCTTGATCGCCCGTTCGTTAACCGTTGCCTGTCTCGCGGTTAATGACGCGCTGGTGGTATCGGCTGGCGGCGTGAGTGCGCTGTCGGTGGCCATGCGCGTTAGCCCGCGCACCATCGGCATTAATAGTTTGTCTTTTGCCTGCCTGGTTTGCGCCTGGCCCGTTAGCTCACCGCTCTTGGCCTTGCCAGAAATATTCAACAGACCGGCGAAATTCCAGGCAAAGGTAATCGGCGTTCCAATCAACCCAGTTAAGCTGGTCAAATTGCCCAATAAGCTGCCATAACCTAACGCGCTGGACAGCGCAAATGCTGGATTAGATAAAAAAGTCAGCACTGAGCCTATAGTAGTTAGCGCTTGCGAGGTGACGTAATCGGCCCAGCCTAAAACTTCAAACACATCGGCAAACTGATTGACGCTGGAAATTTCCAGGTTATCCGAGGCAATACGCGATACCGCCGCCGTTGAATTACTGGCGGCGGGGAAAGACAGTTCGCCGGATTCTACGAACTGCAATTGAAATCTCGCAACCCCCAGCCCGCTATCAAATGAAACCTGGCATCCCAGCGCGTTCACGCGCAACGTGCCGAACCACGGATGTATCAATTGCCCTGAACCCGCTGTCTCCATTGCGTTTAACAAAGCGTTGGCTTGCTCGACATAGTCAGCCCCGGCGACAAAAGCGTCAAAGCTCAGTTGTCGTGTAGAACGCCCCATATCTTGCGCCAATGGTTTATCGCGCTGCGGATATTCATGAACCTGTATTCGCCGTCCGGTTTCTAGGCCCGAAATATCAACCTGGAACGGCACGCCACGAAAAGAAGCCGGGCGCAAATTTTCACTTAGTAATTCGGCCATGTTTTCGCGTTAATACGCACCAGACGCTCCCAATGACCTGTAGCCGACATTCGGCCTGACCGACACCGGGCCTTTAGTTTTGGATTCTACGCGCGTACCTGACGGCGTATTGCTAAAATTAACATCGACACTGCCAGAAACCTTACCGCCAGCGCCATTCAATAATTTATTTTGGCTTTGCATGCCAGGCAACCGCATGCTGGCATTACTGGGCGCATTCCAAATATTTCTGATGCCATTGGCAAAATTAGATATGCTTTCGGCAACTGGGCTTGCAGTAAAAAACCATTTAATCGAATCCAGCTTAGCCAAAACCAGGCCTATCGAGAAAGAAAGCGCCGTAAACGCAGCGCCCAGAGACGTTAAGGCAAACCCGCCAATGACAAGAGAAAGCCCAGCTAAGGCAAGGCGCATACTGACGACAGTTCCTACTATTGTTATAAACGTTTTGATTAGGTCTTTGTGTTCTTTAACCCATTGCATCAAAGATGGAACCAGGTTATTGATATTGATGGCTAATGATTTAAGTTCTGGCGCATAAATTTCGCCAATCGCTGCGCCAAGGTTAGTTACGCTGCCGCTTGATGCTTCATACAGATTAGTAAGCGTACCCATAGAATTAGCGATGCGCTGCTGCATATCAGCCTGCGCCCTCATCTTACCTATTAATTTATCGTAACCGCCGGCTGCAATAATTGCCGCTTTGCTGCTATGTTCAGTGCCAAATAATTTTTTGAACGCCTTGATCTTTTCACTAGGCGCTAATTTATTCAGCTTTTCCAAACTCTTAACCATGCTGGGAATGTCTTTAAACTTTCCCTTCATGGCAAAAACTTCGATTATCTTTTTGATGCCGGTTCCAGCCTCTTCGCCGGACAAGCCAGCCTGAATTAACAGAGCGGTCAACGGAATCAAATCATTGGCCACGCCAATGCCCTGCTTGCCTAACGCTTTTAATGGCCCGGAAGCTCTGGCCATCGCATACTGCATCTGAAGAAGGTCAACATCCATATGCAAGGTTCGTTGCAAAGCGTCAGTAAATGGAATCAAGTCGTTGGCGGCAATGCCAAACGCATTGCCCAGCTTACCCACAGCTTCAGCAGACGTATGGTAAGTAACCCCCAATGATTTCCCAATTACGGCAAGATAAGCCGTGGCTTTTAGCGCGCCGCCAACCATTGTTTCGGTGGATACGCCGAGGGCTTTTAACTGAGACGCCATCGCCATAAAATCGGCTGTTGTGCCAGGCAGTTTGTTGCCTAACTCAATGGCCATTTGACTAAGCTGGTCGAAGCCCGGCGATAGTCCATTCGCGCCCATCAGTGTATTTTTTAACTGAATGCTTGCATCTTCAAGGTCTGAAAATGCCTTTTTGGGAGCTAACATGCCAGCGGCAAACAACCCGCCATGAACAAAAGCGCCCCGGCTGGCAGACGCAAGCTGACGACTAAAGCCATGCAAATTGCGCGAGACACGCCGGAGCGTGGGCGATAAATTATCGACTGCGGAAATAATCGCGCGTAAGTTAAAATCAGTCATGTTTGTTTACAACATCTGCAATGCGCTGCGCTTGTACGGTAAAAAGATCAAATTTATCCATCGTTAATTGCATAACCTCCAACGGCGACATCTTAAAAAAATAAGCCACGTCAAAAGCCAGTTCGGTTAACCTTTCTGCGTTGCCGCCGCGTCCCCGAAAAAACCGACCACCGCGACAGATAAATTATTCAAGTCGGCAACGGATATGGCTTTGATAGCGCTTGGCGGAACAGAAGCGAGTTTTGAGGCATATTTCATTATCAACTTCGGCCTTAATTCAATCTCTCCTGATTCCGTAATGGCATAAGGAAAACCGATTTCTACCACATCGTCTACCGTCGGCTCGCGCAAATCCAGTTCATTAACCAGATCGTCGCCCACCGGAATGGGCTTTGATAATTTAACGATCATTGCTCGCGTCCCGTTACGCCGACAAACTCAATTTCAACCGTGCCTTCCTCGCCATTCACCATCATTTCGCCTTCAACCCAAGCATTCGACAATGAATAAACTTTGCCGTTAGCCAGCTCTGCGGTGATGGTCATATTGGTTCCATTCTGCAACTGATTAGTCGGAAAGTCCTTGGTATAAATTGCCGTGATCTTCAAGGAAAACGGAATCGCGGACTCTTTAAATCCAGCCACCCCGGCCAGTCCCATGACCACCTCGCGCTTGGTTTTTAGCGCGTTGTATTCAATCCCGCCCTTGACCTCAAGCTGCGTGCCGTCCACCTTAACGTAACAAATGCCTGCCACTCTGCCTGCCATAACTATTACTCCTTACGCTGTGGCTGGATATTGCAGCCTGAATTGATTAAGCACCGCGAACACGCGAAGCTGATTAACGTAATCCGGCGGGAATAACACATTCAACCGGTTTGGATTGACCGAGTCGCGTTCGACGATCAAATATTTTGAAAATAAGTCCCGATTCTCGACGATGCCAAGATCAGTCAACGTGTCGTAAGCCGCCAGTATTTCGCTGCGAATGACCGAAGGCGTAACCGTGGCATTGCCAGCGCCAAAGCGCGTACCATCGTTAGCCAGTTTATGACGCGCGTATTTGCTGGTAATCGCCTGGCTCAAATAGCGCAATACATAAGCGGCGGTATGCAGGGTTTCCGAATCCATATAACTGGTATCCGCCTGCGCAAAAGTGTTCTTCTGATAGGTGGTAATGGCGCGTTCGATTTGCAATACGCCAGACGCCACCATACTGGTAGCAATGCCGCTGCCCAGCAACGAATTACGCTCTGTCCAGATGAACTTTTTACCTGGGCGCGGCGCAATCAAGCCGGTTAGTTGTCCGGTTTGAGTCGGTCTGGCCGGATCGGCTGCAATATAAACCGCATTCCGCGCCCCATAAGCAGCCGCATATTCATAGTTCGGATGCGGACAATCAACATCAATGCCAGCGATGGTATGGTGCGGATCGTTACGCAATGCGCCCGCCGCCGCCAAAGCGGAAAGCGTGCCGCGCAACGCGCTATAACAATGCCCGTAGACCTGGCGTGACCATGACCAGCGGCCGGATGCGTCGCCGTATTCTGTGGCGAAGGCATCGAGCGTAGTCGAGTCGGTATAGGGCTGAATCACAAAATCATAGGGATCATCGCCCATCGCGGTAATGGCGGTCGCTATCGTTGGCGCCGTGGTTCCGCCGGTCAACAATCCGCTGCCGCTGTACGCCAGCGAAATGCCGGTAGGCAATGATTCGCCTCCCGCCGAGCCCCTGAACGAATCAAAAACGGCAATATCGTTACCCGTCAAGCCCTTCCAACGGCAAGTCATCGTAACTACGTTAGTCACCACCGTTGAGGTAACAGGCAAATCCAATGCCGCGTTAATAGCGGTATTGATCGACGCAGCCACCGTATTGGCCGTGTCTGTGCTACCAACCGCCACCTGTACCAACTGACCTGCGATATACAAATTGATTGTGCCAGCAGCCGTAGCGGGGCCAGTCACGGTAATCGTGCCAGTTGCCGTCACACCGGCGCCATTATCTGCCAACGATATGCACCAAACCTCGCCTGTTGGATCGGATTTACGATAGATTTCGTGCATTCTGGCCAGCATGGAGCCACGGCCAAACAAAGAAATCGCCTGACTGGTCGTCGAAACCAAATAAGGCGTGCCATTAACGGCCGTACCCGCAGTTAGTCTTTGGCCGATCAGCAATGTTCTTAGTGGCTGGGTAAAATAACTCGCCTGTGAGTTATCCATTTCGGCATAAAACAAAGGCACCTTAACGCCATTGCCAGCCGGTATATAATTAAATGAAACCGTCATGAATTACTCCTGTTTTACCGCAGCCGCCACAGATTCCTTGGGCGGATCGGATTCGATAACATCGCCGTCTCCCAAGCGACGCAGCCAATATTGATGCGGCTTTACGTGCCGCCCGGATTCGGGCAATACGCCGCCATGATCCGGATCGGGAACCTGCCGACCGGCTACGGGTTTGATATACATAAATTTTCCTTACTCGATAGTGATAATTGCTGAGCGTCCTAAAACCTTTTGGGCATTGGTTGTCGGCGCTATGGTTTTAATCCGGTAAGTGTTACCGGCTATCCCGCCTTGAATAGCCTGAAGCACTTTTTTAGCTGTCGCGTCATAAGCGGCCGCCCCGTTTAACATCGATGAAGGTGAGGCATCTACCCCTTTAACCACCTCAACTGTCACGGTAATCGCGCCGGACAACGTTTCGGAGGCCGCCAGCTCGTTAGCGAAGTTAAACGTTAAGACGATTTTCTCTTGTGCAAACTTGTTACTAACCGTGACATCCAGCATTAAATTTCCCAAGCTCTATATAGGTGTATTTCGTTATCTCGCGCCAACGTTATTTCAAAACTACGGCCTTGAAGGTCAACGATATAAAGCGCATCGGAAACCAGCGGCCCGCCGCCTGAACTAATTTTGGTCAGCGTGCCGATGAATGATAAAAAGCCCGAAACGGCCTTTTGAATCGATTTTGACAAACCGCCGGAAAACGAAAGAACGCCGGAGATTGCTTTCAGCACAACCCTGACCGCGCCAACAGCGCCGATGAAGGATAAAACGCCCGCCAGGTTTTTATTAGCTCGTCTGACCAATCCGCCAGCAAACGCCAGCGAACCTGACGCTGGCTTGGCAATGGTTTTAACCACAGCCCCGGCAGCAAACGATAAGGCGCCGGCTACCGCCTTAATAAACACTTTGGTTGACGATAATGCGCCGGAAAACGACAGCAACCCGGCTGTCAATTTTTCTGAACGCTTAACAAAACCGCCATTACTGGTTAATGCGCCCGACGCTTGCTTTGCCGTAGATCGAGCCGCTATACCGGCAAAACTTAACACGCCGCTGATAGCCATCAAAACCACTCTGACAGCAGTAACAACGCCAGTAAAAGTTAATGCGGCAACGATTAGTCTTTGTGTTGATTTAACAATGCCGCCAGAAAAGATTAATAATCCAGAGGCTATTTTATTGCATTGCTTTCCCGTGGTTGACGAAAAGCCGACCGATCCGCTTACGGATTTTAAAAATGGCCCACCGCCCCCAGAAGATCCTTTTTGCGAACTTAACGGTATCTCTGAAAGAGACGATACACCTAACATTTAGCTCACCAGCAAATGATTACGACTAAACCACTACCACCTTTACCTGCTTGTCCTGCCGTCGAACCAGTCAAAGCACCTCCTGAACCACCCCCACCACAACCAGGAGCGCCATTGCCTCCAGAAGCTTGTACTAACCCTGCCCCTGTTGCAGAACCATGTGTTGCACCACCACCTGTACCACCGTAACCGTAGAATAAACCATTAAACGGATAGCCTGGATTTCCAGGCTGTGGCGGCGTTGTCGTCGTCGCACCACCTACCCCGCCTGGATGCGGCGGAAAGATAGAAGGCGCGGCTGGAACTGTAAATGCGCCGCCGTTACCGCCCGTCGAACCACTCGCTCCGAGGCCTCCGCCACCCGTACCGCCAGTCACGAACAACCCTGTTGCCTGCAACGTGAGCGCTACGCCGTTGCCGGTTGCACCACCTGCAATACCTCCCTGCCCTACCAGAAAGTTATAGACCCCAACGCCTGCGCGAGGGCAATCTGCAATGGCTGTTATTGTGCCTGCAGCGCCGCCTGCTCCCGCTGTCGCACCAGAAGCGTTGCCGCCATTACCGCCGCCTCTTGACATCAATAATAGATGATTGGCAATTGTATCGGTCATCAACGACACATACGAAATAGCTGCACTGCCAACACCACTGTTAGGCGTCGAAACAAACAGTACATCAGGCAACAACATAACAGGGCAAATCAATGTCGATTGAGCTGCTGAACCGCCGCCGCCGCCGCCAGCGGCAAGGTTGTTGGCACCAATGACACCATTACCGCCATTACCGCCTGCGCCGATACAACAAACATAGGCCATCGTCTTGCCACGCGGCTTAGTCCATTGACACCAACTCGCGCCAGAAGTAGGCGAGTTGCCAAGGAACATCTGAACATCGGCTTGCCATTTCGACGGAAAATTAAAGAGATCGAGCATCTACCTTACCATCATATAATAGTCACAAATCCAGGACCGCCTTTTCCGGCTTGTCCTGCCGTCGAACCAGTCAAGCATTTAAGCTATGCCTAAAATCTCATTGGCACGAACTTGCGTTAACAAGGCCTGAGATACGAAATACCCAATAGAATCAATTGTTTGCTGTGCGTCAGTATGGATAATACTGACGCTATCGAATAACGCCATAATATCCTCAATAACCGGATTAGTTTTAGCCGCCGCTCTAATACCTATTCGCTCAGACACGGTAAACCGATTCAGAAACTGCAGTTGCGTAAACTCCAGCACTGCGGGCGCAATGGGTAATGGCTCCATCCAGGGTAAGCGATTCAACACCCAACTTCTGAGCTGATAAGCAACTGGCTGAGCAACTTCGATTGTCATGCCAGAAGCATCGGTAAAGCGGCTAACGCCGTTCTGGTCTATTTCTTCATAGACTGCGGCAGAACCTGTAATTGACACCTCAAAATAATCAAGCATCTGAATAATCCCCTGCCATTGGCGTTACCACCCAACCAGCAGCAACTGCCGTACCTAAGCCTATATAAATTCTAAATCCAGGTTTTAACGCAAAGTTAAGCGGGTAATCAATATCGACGGTTGCTGCTGTTGCAATAGCAGTGGTCGCGGGCAATGATACTTCACCATAGAACACGTTATTCGTTGCTATCGTGTTAGCACTACCATTATTGATAAAAACACGCGCTACTGTCGCTACATTTGTACCGCCAGCCTTGAAACGCAGACGCTGAATATACGAGCCAGCCGTTGCATGGGCAGTAAATACCAATGAGTTATTGGCCCCAGCGCCGGTATAGTCGTTAGCCGCCGCCGTAACCAAGGCGTTCATGCCGGTAGTGCCGTTATTCGATTGGTTGCCGCGAATGGAGTAAAGGGGGTCAGTGTTGTATGCAACCATATTAGTAACCTATCGTTATGGCATTGCGTTGCCGGTTAAACTAGCCAGTATCTGGCCTTGTGTATAAATCTCGTTCATGCGCTCTGCTGAGATCGTTATGAACACGTCTTTTGTACCTGCGCTGAAATTGACTGCCGCATCAGAGTTACTGCTCTCGAACACTCTATCCCTGACCAGCGTTGTAGTAGCAGACAAATACCCTTTGCCCACTTCCCACTCAGTGCCAGACTGCCCAACAATCGCGTAATAAAACGGATCGCCTACTGCATAGCGGGAAGAAAACGAAGCAAACTGACTGACCGCACCAGCCAACGTAATATTGCCGGTGCCGGTCGTCGTGGTTGTTTCCTTTACACGGTCGTAGAATAGGCGGTTCATTAATGTTAACCGCCGTCATTAATCGTTAATGTGTAGGTGAACTGGATAGAATCACCGGAAGCCACGTTAATAGCGGCAAAAACGGTTCTATCCCATAACGTACCGGCAGATGCCGCGCTAAATATGCCATGCTCGGTAATCGCGGCCGAGCCATCAAAAGTCAATGTAGCCACCGTCGAATAAGTTTTAGCTACCGCGTTCGATTGCGTGCCTACGCCGCGCGTGGAATCAGGATTTAATACGGTCGTACATTCGGCGCCAAGGGCGGTGTCTCCAATCGACTCGGCAGCAGCGCCTGTACCGCAAGCGTGGTATTTAAATAACGAAACATCTGCGCCGCCGGCCCCGTTAGCAAAATCATCGCGCAAATAGTTAACGCCTGCAGTCGTCACAACGCGCTTACCCAGACAACCTAGATCAAGTTCTTTTCCGTTGACGCGAATAACCTTTGCATCCAATACGCCCATCATCTCAATGCGGTCGCTGCCGCCGATCCATCGCGCCAATCCGCCTTCGACAACGTGGTAAGACCCTAAATAGAATGCCCGCCAATGCGAGCGCCAGTTTTTAATCTGATAAAGCAATTTTTCAAGTTTCATAGCAATCCTATTCGAGTGTTCCCGTTTTCGGTGATGTAATGACGTGTTCAATTCGGCCGTCTGGCCCCGGGTATTGCAAATTCGGATCGGCTTCCGGATCGATGCCGTCAAGGTTAATCGTCAACCCGTCAAAATGCGGATTGTCATTAAGTTCAATTTCTTGCCAGCCCTCTTCTGGCGATATTTCCATGTAGGCCGCAAAATCGAATTGATACCAAAGCCTTGATCGATCTAAATCAAGCAATGACCCGCCTTGATATTCAATGCCCTGATAACGAGCCGCAGGCTGCCATCCCAACAAAGCACGCCAGATTTCCGCCCGAATGCTTTCGTGTGCATTATGGATAGCCGACTGGCCGCGTTCATCTTCCTCGTTGCTTAAAACCACAATGACGGAAAAAACCTCCAGCAATGGCTGCCTAATATCATTCAGGTTCATGCGCTCGCCAGCGGTTTCGTCTTGCGGAATCACATACGCGGACGGAACCTGCATCGCCACTGTTTCATCCAGGCGCTTAAATCGGGCAGCGCCAGCAACGCGCCCCTGAAAACTTAAGCAATGCTCGCGCAAATGTTCGATAATCAAATGAATATTCACTGAGCGCGTACCGCGTTAATTACCGAGCGAATAATCATTCTTTTAATTTCGGCACGCTTCTTTTCCAACGCGGCCAAAATGAAATCTTTTCTGGGTTTCAAGTTGTTTTTATTCGATCCGTAAATCAAATAAGCCGGATAAAAGTCTTTTCCCATTTCCGGCGTTTTAAACGGCATCACCTTGGCATAGCCGCCACCGCTGCCCATTTTGATTTTGATCGACCGGCTCATTGCGCCCGACTGGTAGCCTGGAAACTGACCCGGCAACGAAACAGCCCTGCGCGAAATCAAACGGCGGGCTTCGCTGCGTACTACCCCGCCGCCCTGACGAAGCGCCTTTTTTAAATCGCGCTTATCAAAACGCAACCGGCTTATCCTGGTCTGAACGCGTATTTGATAGCTGATGTTAGCCTGCTGTGAAACCGTAGAATTAATGCTCATGCAATAGCGCCCAAGTCTTTGACATCGACACGGGTAAACCTCTGCACGTCATCGATATTGAGACTGCGAATCACGCGGTAACGACGGTTTCCTTGCGGGTAATCGATCACATGCTGCGCGGTGATGTCCGTTTCTTTAGTGCCTGTTCCCCAACGCAGCCAAATGCGGTGCGTAGTTTCTTCGCAAACTTGCTGATTTCCCCAATAGGCTATTCCATAAATCGGCTCGATCTTAGCCCACCGGCTGATGCCGACATCAAAATTCTGATCAATTGCAAAAGCAAAATTAGAACTGTCGCTCCATAGCCGAATCACCACGCGGCGCACCAATTCGCCCGTTTCCGGCCACGCTATCGCAACCGCAGTCACTGAAACACCCAACAGCGCTCGCTATCAAGCAGGCCATCTACATAGGGCATGTGGACTAATTCGCGCTTAACATTCACGTTTTCTCCACGATGTGAATAAGCGGTATCGCAGCGCAGCAATAACCACGCCCTGACCATTGGCGGAAGTTCAGGCTTAGCCCAATGAATGCCGGGCTGCGCCATAAAATGCAGACCAGTACCCGCGCCTGATAGATCAATAGCCGCGCCGCCGCTGGCAGCAGACAATTTGTATACCCCAGCCGACACCACGGATTGAACGTAATACAACATCCCAGCTTGCAATTCGGCAGGCAAAGCCCCGCCAGAATTGCTAAACCGCACCGCATCGTTAACCGCCAACGTCCTCCAGTTTTTAACTGTCACCGCATCCGTTGCAGCGTCAAACGTGCATCCCGCCACATACCCGGCCTTGTAATTGATCGTTACCGCCCCCCCGCGATTAGCCGTGGCAGGCCAGGATTTGTTGAGCGCAGGGGTTAACTTGGCCGGATCGGTATACGCATCCAGCCAATAATCCGTAGACGACATGGTTTGCGTAACGCCTGAAGCATCAAGATACTGAATCGACTCAATCTCAACCACAGGTCCGCGCATTAAGTGCAATTCCCAACACGGAAAGGCATCCACCTGGAGCGCCAACCTAGCGCTAACAAACTGCTTGCTGCAATAAGTTTCAGCGTAAGCGCGGGCGCTGGCCAAAAAAGCGGAGATCAAAACATCATCATCGCTAATGTCTTGCTTAAGATGCAGTTTGACCTCAGCCAACGCCAATGGCTCAGATGGAGGCGGAACTATGGTTCTAGGCATCATGCGCTAGACAGACCTGGCGTAAGCGATTGCCTCTGCGCTGTCATCAGCAGCGCCCGATTCAATTAACCGTTGGGCGACGCTTTCAGGCAGTTCTGCGACGCAACCCGATTTGTGTTCAGCGTAATCAATCAATAACCGCACCTCTTTGAGCGGCTCCTGCGTAATATCAGCAGGCATTGCCAGCTGGTTTTCCTCCGGCTCGATGATCACCGTTTCGACAGCATCGACGGCATCATTGGTGTTTGATATCTTTGCCATATTGATTAAGACCTCTGATTAGCCATAAAAAAGCCCGCAGAAGCGGGCTGTTGTTTACTATGGTGATGCGTTTAGGTCGCTGAGTTTTGGTAATACTTAACGGCAGCGGTATCAGTCAAGTTACCGCCAGACCGCATCCACATCAAAAACCCGACTTGGCCCAGCTTGACATAAGCCGAATCGGTGAATCTAAACATGGTTGCCTGCATGACATCACGAATTATGTATTTGCTAAAATCGCCATAAAGAATAGATTTAGCGTTTGCAGCCATAACGGCAACATCTTGGTTAATAGTGACGGGATAACCTAACAAGGTGTCAGGAATTGGCCCGCCTAACCCGTCGTACCCAGGAATAAATACAGGTCTGTTTTGGCTGTCTTTAAGTTTACGAATAACCTTAAAAGACGAATCCGCCATCATAAATCCAACGGACTTGCTAATACGGTAAGCAGGGTCCACGGCATGAATAAGATCGATCAAATCATCAAAAATAACCGTTAACGTTTGGCCGGTTGTGCCCACTTTACCGGCGGTAGCGGCGGTAACAACGCCATTCGGCTGAGCCGTGCCAGTACCTGTGGTAAACATTTGATTGGTTATGCGGCCTAATCTGGTAACTAGACGGCCGTCGACAAATTCCTCCATGTCAATTTGAGAGTCCTGTAATAGCTCAAATGGCACGGCGACTACTTTCGAGCTGAACTTATACGCCGTTAAAGCGACCGTTCCAAAGGTTGGGTCCGCAGCGGTTGCTGTTGTGTTTTCTGCAATAATTTCGCCCACTTCAGCTGTGCCGTCTGATGTCGGAAAAGATAATGGATTGCCCATTTCCGTTTGTATTACCGTTGACACAGCACGCATGCCGCCAAAAGCTTTAAGCGAATCCACCAATGTTTTTGCCACATCGGATTGCACTGAAAACCCGCCCTGGGAACCCGTTGTTGTTGACATCACGTTTCTGATTGACTGCCACTCTTGGGCTGTTAACGCCTGATCTCCGCCTCTCAACCAGCGATTATAAAGCGACCGTTCCATAGATTTATTTTCATGGCCCGCATCTTTATCAAAAACATCATCATTTGCTGCCTTATCGTGTTTAGTCGAACCGATCCTATCCAGATAGTTTTGAATATTAACCAATCTTGAATCAATATCGTCTATTTCCGCAATTTTCGAGTCATATTGCTCTTGTTGCGCAGACTCCCATCTTTTATTTTCCTTTGCCGCATCATCCAGCATTGATTTTATTTCTTGCGCGACAACAGAACGTCTTGCGCGTAACTCTACTTGTTCTTTCATATCAAAAACCTCTTGTGTTAAATTCGCCTCGCGGCATGAAATAAACATAAAAAAAGACCTGAAAGGTCTTTCGTGCTTGCATTAACCGCGAGGGCTACAGTGCAATTCGTTGTCTGGCCTCTAGCTTTCTGTAAAGGCCTGAGTAAATGGATTGATTGTTTTCTTGCTTCGGAGCGTTGCCGTAAGCCGATAAGTCCCACTTTATTTTGTTCTTTGGCGATTCATCAGCCATGCCGTCAATAAACCCCATTTCAACAGCTTCCTTGCCCAAAAAATAAGTTTCTTTATCCATCATGGCTTTGATTATTTCCTCAGATAGGCCGGTTTTCGCGGCATAAGAAGACAAAATCGAGCGATCAGTCTTGTCTAACAAATCAGCTATGTCTAAAAAATCGTTCGCATTTCCAGCGGCTATTGTCCATGAGTTATGAATCATAAACATGCCGCCTTCGGAAATGAAAGATTCATCAGCGGCAATAACAGGAAACGTTGCAGCGCTTGCAGCGATGCCGTCAACATGAGCCACAATCTTGCTGGGATGTTCTTTAATCGCCTGAGCAATGGATCGAGCTGCAAAAACATCGCCGCCGGGGCTGTTTACTCGCAAATGAATAACATCCTGCTTGAGCGCCATTAATTGCTTTACTACATCAATGGCCGTAACGCCGCCAAAAAAATCATCATCCACAATAATGTCATAAATAAATATCGTTGCTGAATCGTTATTTGATTCAACGTTAAGAAACCCGCGCCCTTTATTAAGCGACAGTAGTTTGATTAGGTGTGGAGGCATTGGTTATTCCCGTATTAATATCATCGCCGCCAGGAATAGGCGGTAAGTTTTCAAGTTTTCTGATTTCGTTGACCGTCAGCCAACCAGGCTCCCCGGCTCTGCCTAGGCCGACCCGATAGCCCTCATTCCGCGTTTTATAATCGCCGCGTTCGAGTCCTGATGTATTAAATTGCGCATAAAATAACTGGCTATTCGGCCATAGCTTACGATTAAGTTCTTTTTCTATTTTTGTTAAATGCCGTGCCAGCGTATATTTAACAAACGCGATTGACATCTGTTCGATGCCAGTGCCCCATGAAGTCGAGGATGACGATCCGATCATGTGGCTAGGCACGCCGAAAATCCTAGCTATGTCTTCTACCTGAAACTGCCGGGTTGCCAATAACTGGCTATCCTCAGCCGACATCGTTAGTTCGTGAACCTTAGCGCCGCCTGTTAGCAAGGCGGGTTTATGCGACCGCTCAACCCCTTTATAACGATCTTCCCAAGACGCGCGCATCATTTCTTGCTGCTCCGGCGTTGGCGTATTGGGCAACTCAATGGCAAAATCCGGGCGAGCGCCGTTTTCAAAAAAACGCGCGCTGTATTCGTCTGCCGCCATTGCTATCGAGGCTGCATGACGCAACACATAATTGATCTGGCTCATGCCGCGCAGGCCGTTAAACCCAGGCCCCGGAACATGGATCATGTCATTAGACGAAAATGACCGTGATTTTGACTTATCGACTGGATCAAAAACCTTATAAGTCAGGCTTTTTTTGTCAGAATCTTTAATAACTAAAACATTTTTTGGGTTAACCCATTCAAGACCCGTTATTTTTTCTGTTCTTACTTTCTTATTTCCTTCTACTTGCCGTTCTATAACGGCAAATGCATCGCCCTGTAACAAAAGCGAAGCTAACATACACTCCCAAAATACCGCCGAACTATAATCTACGCATGGCTGTTCATTCAGAAACCACCAGATTTCATTGTTAACCCGCTCTCTGTTTTCCCCTTTTACCCGGTAAACGTGCAACGGCAGTGAAGCAATAGCCCCGCCTATCAGACTGACGCAAGCATATACTGCGCCAACTTGCATCGCAGTTGATTCAGAGACAAATTGACCGGCGGTTTTAAAGCCGCTTGAAACCCAATCAACAAATTCACTGCTGGAAACGACAACAGAATTATTGATCCCATAATTTTGCACATCATCTGGTACCTTGCGCTCGTATCGGCCAGGCTTCTTTTTACCAATACTTCTTAATATGTTGATCATAAAAATATTATTTCAGATTTAATTTCCTTTTCACCTGCCAGCATGCCGCGACTGCACGCCATAATTGCAGCTACAATGCCGTCAATACGCCCAGTCGATTTGTTTTTAGCCGGTTTGCGATTGCCCGCCGCGTCCTCAACCATGACCGTGTTGGCTGCACACCATGTTAGCGCCGGGTTGCCATTATGTTTTATATTTCGATTGATCAACGCGGTCTCCAAAGCATCAACCGCAGGCGACATATCCTTAAACCCCTGGCCAAAGTCCGCAAACAACACGGCCAACCCTTCGTTTTCCGCCATCACGCGAAGGTCTTTAATGCGCCATCGGTCATAAGCTATTTCAACAATATCAAACAAGCCGGATAACTCACCCAATCGAGCCACAATAAAGCTCTTGTCAATGGCTTCGCCTGGCGTAGTTTCAAGCCATCCTTCTTTCACCCAGTTCAGATAATCGACGCTGTCGCGCTCTCCTTTTTGCAATAAACCCACTCCGGGCAGCCAAAAATAGGCCAGTAGTCGCCAATGGGGGTCATTTTGCGTCGGCTCGAACGCCAGCACTAGGGCGGTTAAATCCTGCGTGCTGGATAAATCAAGCCCTCCCCAGCACCGCCGTCCATGCAAGTCGTCCATGATGTAACTATCCTGACAGCCAAACCAGACATCGGATGAAATCCACGGCGCATCAGAACCCACCCACTGACTGAAGTTGAGCCGTCGCACCACCGATTCTTTCGACGGCATGCCTTTGGCCTGAATAACCTGTTCTTCTAAATACCGCCTCTGGATGGTAACGCCAAGGCTCGGATTAGTCTTAATCCAGCACTCGGAATCATTAAACGGGTCTTCCCCTTCATCCAATGCGCAAACGTAACTAAAAAAGCTATCGTCGTTTATAGCCCCAGACGCCACCTTGATCGAATAATCGTGATAATTCCAGCAAACCGATGTACGATCATGCCCGCTATTGGTAATCATGAAGATTAATGCCTGCCGACGGCCCTTAGTACCGGCACGCATCATCTCGACGACATTAGCGTTCCTGTGCTCATGTATCTCATCCAACAACACGATATGCGGACGCGGCCCGGACTGCCCGTCTTCAGAACTGATCGGACGGAAAAACGAACCTGCCTCTCGATAGGCCAGATTCCAGACATTCTCGCCTACGCCTGATTTAGTTAATCGGCTGTAAAGTTCGGGCGACATATCGACCATCGCAACTGCATCCCGAAACAAAATCATCGCCTGGTCTTTTTTCGTAGCCGCCGCATAAATTTCAGCTCGCGGTTCGCCATCGGCCACCAAGCCGTACATTCCAATCCCGGCCGCTAGAGGGCTTTTCCCGGAACCCTTCGATGTCTCAACAAAAGCAACCCTAAAACGCCGATTGCCTGATGCATCGACCCAGCCGAATAAACTGCCGATGATGAATTTTTGCCAGGGCAGCGGATCATAAGCAACGCCTTCAAAGTCCCCGCCGTTTAAACACAAAACTTCTTGAAAGAACTCAACAACCCATGCCGCTTTTTCGCGATCAAAAAAAAAGCCCCAATCGGGGCCTTTTTCAAGGTCATTTAAATGTCGCCTGCAGGCATCCCTAACGTGCGGGCCTGCAATTATTCGTCCTTCGGTAACATCAATAGCATATCGCGTCGCCTCGTCTATGTTTTCGGGGTTCACTATCCCTTAAGACTCTCTATTTTTCGCTTTATAAGCGTATCTACAAGACCATTTGCGAGTGGCGTAACAACGCCGGATTTATCTAAAACACCAGATGATATCGCCAATTTTTTGATTTCACCTGCCCTCGTCTGTGTAATGCCTAAAACTTTGGCTATTTGTGTCATTCTTTTTGTTTCAGATCGCCTCCATGCGACAATAAACTTAGCCATCGTCTCGTCAATAAACAATGCGCAATCTGTTTGTTTTTCCATTATGCCGCTCTTTCATGAGATACCTCATCAAATTTGCGGCCTGTCCGCTCAAGAATTCCCTGCTTTCCAGAAAAGTCTTGCCACCGCTTTATGATGACATCGCAATATTTAGTATCTAACTCCATCAACCGACTTTGTCGTCCATTTTTTTCGGCAGCTATAAGGGTTGTTCCAGATCCGCCAAACAAATCAAGCACAATATCGCCGCCCTTGGTATTATTAAGTATTTGATATTCAAATAAAGAAACTGGCTTCATTGTCGGATGCACATCATTTTTTTGCGTTTTTTCAAAGTTTAAAACCGTTGTTTGTTTTCTGTCTGAGGCCCATAAATGAGAGGCGCCAGATTTCCACCCATACAGGCAGGGCTCATGTTTCCAATGATAATCCTGACGGCCGAGCACCATAGAGTTTTTATTCCAGATGATGCACTGCCTAACATCCCATCCAACATCGCGGCAGGCTCCACGGAAGTTGTATCCCTCGCTATCAGCATGCCATATGTAAAAAACAGCGCCAGCCTTTAGTACATTGTTCGCGGCCGAAAAAGATGATGACAAGAATTGCCTAAATAATTCATCTTTCATCGAATCATTCATAATTGTTAGTCTGTCTTTTGTTTTGGCATTATACGCCACGTTGTATGGCGGGTCTGTCAACAGCATATCTACTAACGCGCCGCCAACTAATTGTTTTACAGACTCCGAATTCGTTGAATCTCCGCACATAAGACGGTGGTCTCCCATCAGCCAAATATCGCCTAGGACACTAACAGGGATTGTCGGAGTTTCTGGAATATCATCAGGATCAGTCAGACCATCTATTCCTATCTGTGTTGTCTCTATTAACGATTCTAATTCATCGCTACTGAAACCAAGCAAACTCAGATCAAAATCAACAGATAACAATCCTGATATCTCATTTTTCAGAATTTCTTCATCCCACCCACCATTTAAAGTTATTTTGTTATCTGCAATTATGAATGCGCGTTTTTGTGCGTCATCAAGATGAGAAGCATCGATAGTAGGCACCCATACCAAACCAATCTTATTTGCAGCTAACAACCGCCCATGTCCCGCCAAAACGCCATTATCCCCGTCAACGATAATAGGGTTCAAAAATCCAAACTGTTTAATGCTTGCTGCGATCTGATCAATTTGTTGTTCACTATGCGTGCGAGAATTACGCGCATACGGAATTAGAGAATCTACTGATTTATGTTGCAATATCATTTTCCAAAAAACCGGCCTGGGCTTTGTATTGTATCGTCACAAAAGATATCAATTTGGTTTGGCGAATGCGTAACCTGCGACCTCGATGATGGCGTCATGCCAAATTCGCGCATAAATTTAT